>ERZ795048.67-NODE-67-length-107088-cov-6.269113_pt1 | contig 107088 bp, 82 predicted proteins | sample MGYA00375132_ERZ795048 | MGnify/ENA primary metagenome ERZ795048 (study PRJEB30177, sample SAMN05720225) | activated sludge metagenome | isolation source: Anaerobic digester | place: Hong Kong | collected 2014-12-17 ...
TCTCTTGCACATAACGGAGTATTGTTTCTGGATGAATTGCCTGAATTTAAAAGGACAGTGCTTGAAGTTATGAGACAACCTCTGGAAGACAGGGTTATAACTATATCAAGAGCACGGTCAACCTGTAATTACCCGGCAAGTTTTATGCTTATCGCATCAATGAACCCTTGTCCCTGCGGATATCATAATCATCCTGAAAAAGAATGTCTTTGTTCTCCTGGAATGGTCCGGAAATATTTGAACAGGATATCCGGTCCCCTCCTTGACAGAATTGACATACACATGGAAGTAGTGCCGGTGAGATATGATAAACTATCAGATACAGGCATTACGGAAAAATCTGAAATAGTCAGGGAAAGAGTTATAAGAGCAAGAGCTATACAAGCCCAAAGATACTCTGGCTCAAAAGGCGTATATTGTAATGCCCAGATGACATCCTCAATGCAAAAAAAATTCTGCATAATAAATGAAGAAGGAAGGAAACTGCTGAAAACGGCAATGGAACTCAGAGGCCTTTCTGCAAGAGCCTATGACAGAATAATTAAAGTATCAAGAACTATAGCAGATCTGGCAGAATCTGAACACATTACTTCTGAACATTTATCCGAAGCAATTAATTACCGGAATCTCGACAGGGAAGGTTGGGCCGGATAAGGATTGAAATTATTAATTAACTGAGGTATTTTATTAATAAAATATTACTTTTATTAAATATTACTTCATTTCGTTATCTGTTTTTTTATGAATGAAAAGACAGACTAAGATGTTTCAAACCCTTAATAATCAACCTGTAACTATGAAAACAAAATGCCTGAAAGTTTGTTGTCCTATCATGTTTTTGATGATAACAGTATTCTTTACCGGATGCGGGAAGAGTTCCAAATCAGAATTTCCTGTTTTCCCGCCGGATAATGTCACAAGTCTGATGGATAGAGATCAGATGTTTGAACAACTGAATATTGAATTGCCTGTATTGCCTCCCAAACTACAGGATCCCAATGCTCCTCCCAATACTTTCCCTACTGATCCTGATAATCCGGAAGGGAACTGGACCGACAGTCTGAGGAACCCTGATGCTCCTATATCACGGTCCATTTTCGGACTGTGGAACAACTATTCAGATAAATCGTCAGGTATGTTTCCCGGGCCTGATTCAGTCCGGTTGGGTAATTATACTCCTATAGATCTCCTGAAGATGAAGAATGGCAAAATTATTACAACACCTGAAGAATGGTGGGAGAAGAGACGGCCGGAGATAAAGAAAGATATAGAAGATCAAATGTATGGCAGGATACCGCCTGAAGAAATACTCCCTGCAGTAAGCTGGAGTGTCAGTACATCTGCAGGAGGAAGCGGTAATTCAGCTTATGTCCAGAAAGAAATAACAGGGACTATTGATATATCGCGTTATCCCGAAGTAAGAAACAAACCTGTCATAAGAGCTACACTGAGGACACCTGCCAAAGCAAGTTCGCCCGTTCCGGTAATTATTTTCTTCGGTGGCATGGGCAATGTAAATGATTTTTATTGGGAACGCTCGTCTCCTCACGGATGGGGAACATGTGTGTTTGATCTCACTGCTCTTCAGCCCGATAACGGACAAGGTCTTACCAGTTATCTTATCGGACTGGTTAACAAGGGTAACTGGAGAAAACCAACCGATTGGGGAAGCCTCGTGGCATGGTCATGGGGAGTAAGCAGACTGATAGATTATTTTGAGACAGATAAGGACGTAAACACTGAGATTATTGGTCTGAATGGTGTTTCACGTTATGGAAAAGCTACAATAGTGGCTATGGCTTATGAGCCGCGTATTGCTATAGGTTTTCCCGGTGATGCCGGCAGCCTTGGTACAAAGATGAACAGAAGACACTGGGGACAGGACCTTGAAAACTCATGCGATGCCAATGAATATCACTGGATGGCAGGTAATTTTTTCAAATGGGCAGGAGAGCTGGTTTCCGGACAATATCTTCCCCGTAAGATTGAAGAATGTCCTGTAGACGCACATTCCTTACTTGCATTATGTGCTCCACGCCCTGTCTTTATGAATGGCGGTTCAACAAGTTCGTGGTGTGATCCCTACGGGGTTTTTCTGTCGGGCGTAAATGCTACTCCGGTATATGAACTGCTGGGACAAAAAGGATTGGTGGCTGAAGATAAGGTGCCTGTTATTGATAAAGCATATATTGACGGAACAATAGGTTACAGAGTGCATCAGGGAGGCCATTCCGATGCTCCCAACTGGCCGGCATTCCACGAATTTGCAGCAAGACATTTTGATATTCCCGTTCTGAATTCTTCAGCATCTGATATAATTCTTGGTTCTGATGAAGGCAGTTCAGCAGAATTCACAGTCACTTCAAACAAAGACTGGGAAATAACCTGTCCTGACGAATGGCTGACTATCGATGCAGGAAGCTCTTCTGGTACAGAAAATGTAAGACTGATTGCTTCAGCCAATACAGAAAAATCAGGCCGCTCAACTATTGTCACAATAAAAACAGAAGGTCGCGAACAAACTGTTAATGTTAATCAGGCTTCTTCAGTATCTTCACTGGGAGTCGTGCTGGATGCTGTTAAAGGATCAACAGGCAGAGAGTTGGAAATAGGTTCAGCCGATAAGAGTGAGGTATCACTTGAAATACGATCAAATACTGCATGGGAAATACATATAGACTATCCGGAAGTGACCGGTTCCGGGGCAAGGTTTATGATGGGATCAGGAAACTGGCTCAGTCTGAGTAACACAGCCGGGGTTAATGATAAAACAGTAATTTTGACTGCTGCTGAAAACACTACCGTGGAAAAACGTAAGGCAACATTATCATTGTCGGCACCCAGGACCAAACCTCTTATAGTAGATATTACCCAGGAAGAAGGAGCCCCAACGCTTGATATAATGGCCGATACATTATCTTTTGATTCAGAGGGTGGCAGTGCAATGCCATTGTTTGTAATGACAAACACAACATGGAATCTGACATGTTCGGAATCATGGATTTCCGCGAGTCCTCAAAGTGGAGGAAATTACGGTCGCATAACGGTTTCTGCCGAAGAAAATGAGGAAGCTTCCGGGAGATCAGGTGAAGTGATTGTTAGTGTGGAAGGATTGCCGCCTAAAGTTATTGTTATCATTCAAAAAGGTATTTCTGAAAATAATTAGGAAACAGGATTTCAGGTTCTGATTTTTAATTGTTAGTTGGCTATGTTTATAAAAATCATAATGAGAAAAATATTATCATTAGTTGCTTTATTATGCTGTGTTCAGGTATTAAGCCATGCTCAACCTTCATTTGGGAAGGAATCAATTGTAAGCACTGAAAAGGTCAGAGGAGCTTTCCGCCTTTCAGTTTCAGGAAGATCAGCTCCCCTTTTGATCAGTTCCAGTGACTGGCCGGGAGTAATCAGGGCTTTTAAAGATCTGCAGACCGATATTGGTAAAGTTACTTCGTCTGTTCCTGAAATGCATACAGATATGATCTCAGGAGAAAAAGAAATAATCATTGCCGGAACAATAGGTAAGAGTAAACTGATAGATGATCTTATCAGGAGAAAGAAAATCGATGTAAGTACTATTGATGGTTGTTGGGAATCATTTATTATCCAGATAGTTAGACGACCGGTAAAAGGTGTGTCAAAAGCTCTGGTGATTGCCGGAAGTGATAAAAGAGGTACTATTTATGGAATCTATGAGATATCAAGACAGATTGGAGTATCTCCATGGTATTGGTGGGCTGATGTAGCGGTCAAAAGAAAAGATCAGATATTTATAAAACCCGTGAAATACAGTGACGGTTCTCCGTCAGTGAAATACAGAGGTATTTTTCTCAATGATGAAGCTCCTGACCTTACCAACTGGATTCGTGAAAAATACGGGGAGATTACTCCTTCAGAAGATCCTCCTATACCTCCGGGTGTGGCAAATTATGGCAGAGAGTTCTATACCAGGCTTTTTGAACTAATGCTCAGACTGAAAGCCAATTATCTGTGGCCGGCTATGTGGAACAACGCTTTTAACGAAGATGATCCGGAAAACCCTCGTCTGGCAGATGAATATGGTATCATAATGGGTAATTCACATCAGGAACCCATGCTGCGTGCACAGAAAGAATGGGATCGGCGTTATATAAAAAAAATTGGTACCTGGAATTATGCAAAGCATCCTGATATCCTTGAAGCTTTCTGGAGAGAGGGAATACGAAGAAACAGAAACTATGAAAGTATTGTGACTATCGGGTTGAGAGGGGCAAATGATACTCCCATGTCCAGGGGAGGTCCCGAAGAAAATATGGCGCTGTTGGAAAGGATTGTGGAGGTACAGCGGAATATTCTTGGGGAGGAAATGAATACGGATGTCACAAAAGTGCCGCAGCTGTGGTGTCTCTACAAAGAAGTGCAGGATTATTATAAAGCAGGCATGAGGGTGCCTGATGATGTAACTCTGTTGTGGGCGGAAGACAACTGGGGTAATGTAAGACGCCTGCCAACAGCTGATGAAAGGAGAAGAAGTGGAGGTGCCGGTATTTATTATCATTTTGATTATCACGGTGGCCCAAGGAGCTACCAATGGTTGAATACTAATCCTATATCCAAGATATGGGATCAGATGTCACTATCAAAACAGTACGGAGCTGACAGGATATGGATAGTCAATGTGGGCCATTTCAAAGGATATGAATTCCCGATGGAATATTTTCTTGATCTTGCATGGCATAGCAAACGGCTGACAAATGATAATATTACTGAATATACCAGATATTGGGCAGAGAGAGAATTCGGAACTGAATATTCGGCTGAAATAGCCGAAATAATATCTCTTTACACTAAATATAATGGACGTCGTAAACCGGAACTTCTTTCTCCTTTCACATTCAGCCAGATAAACTATCGTGAAGCAGAGAAAGTGGTTGCTGACTGGAATGAAATATCTGAGAAGGCTGAAGATATTTTCGCCACATTATCTCCTGAGAAAAGGGATGCTTTCTATCAGCTTGTTCTTTTCCCTGCCAAAGCATGTGCCATTGTTAATGAGCTGTATCTTGCAGCAGGTAAAAACGATTTGTATTTTCGTCAGGGCAGGGCAAGTACTAATTATATGGCTGACAGGGTCCGGCAGCTTTTCTGTGCCGATACCAGTCTGATGGGTTATTATAACCGTACTTTTGCCGGAGGGAAATGGAACCATTTTATGGATCAGACACATCTCGGGTATACAAGCTGGGTTGATCCGCCTGTAAACAGCCTCAGGGCTATAAAGCTTCAACAGCTTGATGTCCCTTCCGGAGCTGATATGGGGGTTGCAATTGAGGGTTCAGAATGTGTATGGCCCGATGAGAACAGTGAACCTGTACTGCCACTATTTGATGCTCTTAACAGACAAAACCATTATATTGATGTCTTCAGCACAGGAAGCAGTTCCTTTGAATCGACAGTCTTATCCGACAAAGACTGGATAATCATAGATAAAGGGAAAGGCCCTTTTGGGATGGATGAGCGACTGGAAATATCAATCGACTGGGGAAAGTTGCCTCCAGGCAGAAATACTGCAAAAATAACTATTACTGGAGCCGGTAAAGAAGTAGCTGTTAAAGCTATAGCTATTAAGCCTGCAGAAATAACAAGGGAAAACCTGCAGGGTTTCGCAGAAGGGCAGGGATATGTGTCTATTGAAGCAGAAAATTATACTGCTAAAACCGGTTATGGTACCAGCCAGTGGATTAAAATTGAAGATTATGGCCATACTTTATCCGGAATGAGAGCAACAGGCGATGTTGATATCCCACAGGCTGTCCCCGGTTCCGATTCTCCTTGTCTTGAATATAAAATGTATCTCTTTAATACAGGCGCTTTTGACATAACGGCTGTCTTTTCACCGACATTGAATTTTATGGACGGAAGAGGATTGCACTATGCGATATCAATCGATGACCAGGAACCGCAAATAGTAACTCTGGTGCCGGAAGATTATAATGCACAAAACAGAAACAGAGACTGGGAAAAATCAGTAAGCGACAATGCCAGATTCAGTATTTCAACACATAATATCACCAGCCCGGGATATCATGTATTAAAGATATGGATGATTGATCCCGGACCGGTATTGCAGAAACTAATGGTGAACACCGGAGGATTAAAAGACAGTTATCTCGGCCCTCCTGAAAGCTATAGTAATATAGAAGTATTATAAATACCATTTTATTATCTTTACTGCTGTATTATTTAGGAAATTCTTTGCATGAACTTTATAAGTCAGGTCAGAAATAAGATGACTGATGAGCATCTTATGTTCGTATACCGGGGTAATATTACTGAAGAAAACTCTATCCCTCTCCTGCAGTTGCTTGAGAAAGAAATGGAGAATGCAGCATTCAGTTACAAAGGCAGAAAGAGACTTTTTATGTTTGTTCTGGAAAGTCTGCAGAATGTAACCAGGCACAGTGATAAATCAGGTATGCAAGATATGTCATTGCTTGTTTACTCCAGTAATAATGACGGGCATACTGTTACTACAGCAAATGTAATGCGTTCAAGCGATGTGGCTGAATTGAGGGATCGCCTTGAAATGATCAACAATCTTAGTGCGGATGAGATCAGGGATGTATACAGGCAGATGTTGACTAATCCGGGCTTGAGTGAGAAAGGAGGGGCCGGCCTTGGGCTTATTGAAATGGCAAAAAAAACAGGTACACGACTTGACTATGACTTCCTTAAAATCGATGATAAAAATGCCTGGTATGTTCTCAGCAAAACGGTTAATAAAGAGGGGATAGGAGAAGACAATGCCAAAACACATAAATTGTTCAGAGGTGATGATGTTTCCCGCCTGGAAAAATTTATGGCTGAAAACAATATTTATCTTATGTGGTCAGGTCATTTCACTCCGGATGCTGGAAGGGAAATGCTTTCTTTCACAGAGACAAAGCTTACGGAAAATGATACGGAGTTAAATATAAGAAAAAAAGTTTTCAGCATTCTGATTGAGATAATTGAGAATGTAGCAGACCATAATGCCGGGAAAGAAGCAGGGCAAAAATACGGCATGCCCTTACTGGTTTTAAGGTTAGAGGACAATATATATAAAGTATCAACAGGCAACCTGATTGCCAATGAAAAAATTGACAGTCTGAGAAATAAACTGGAAAAGATAAACAGCCTGGATAAAAACGGTATTAAAGAACTTTTTACCAGGTCTTTGAATCAACAAAATAAGGGTTCTGAAGGAACTGGAAACCTGGGTCTTATTGATATGGCCAGGAAGTCAGGTGAAAAACTTGAATTCTCTTTTGAAGAAATAAACAGTGATTATTCCTACTATATTCTGGAAGTAAAAGTTGAAGACAAAAGCAATCTTTAGTCCGGTGTTTTGAGTGTCAGATCGTTTCCGTCCCATTCAGCATAACTTGAGTGCTTAAGCCAGTCTCCGAGAAGCATTATCCGGGAATCATTTTTTAGTTTCATAGTCATCGCCAGATGCCTGTGACCAAAAATAAAATAATCGGGTTTGTCTATTCCGGTAAATGAATTTGCGTATCTGATAAGATCTTCCTTGTCTTCGCCCATGAATTCTTGTGATATGCCTTTGCCAAGACGTGAATTCAGTGACCAGTTCTGGCCTATCTTCATGCCCAGAGAAGGGTGTAATGAAGAATAAAGCGCTCTTAGGGGCTTATTGCGGAAGATACTAAGTAGTATTTTATATCCGATGTTTTGAGATCCAAGACCTTCTCCGTGAGCAATATAAAATGTCTTGCCATCAAAAGATGTAGTTAATGGTTTTTTATGAATGATCATTCCGCACTCTTCAGACAGATAATCTTTAACCCACATATCATGATTACCTGCAAAGAAATGGACCGGAATACCAGAATCCGTTATTTCCCCTATAGTGCCCAGGAAGCGTGTAAATCCTTTTGGGACAACCTTTTTATATTCCCACCAGAAATCGAAAATATCTCCTACAAGAAATATTTCTTTTGCTTCCGGTGTAATTTTCCTTAGCCATCTGATAATTTTTTTTTCACGTTCGGATGAGCCGGATCCTGTATTGAGTCCCAGGTGAAAATCTGATGCAAAGAATATTTTTTCAGTTTGAATCAATGTTTAAAGATCTAATTAAACAACTGGTCGAGTTTCAGATCCAGATTCTTACCATGCAGGTTTGTCCCTATAACATTCCCCTCCCTGTCGTAGAGGAAGTTTGAAGGCAGCGTTTTTATATTGTATAGTCTTGCATTATAAGGGTCAGACGGATCATCTTCTCTCGTGCTTATCCATGGCAGTTCATCAAAGCTAACGGCATTTTTCCACTTCTGTTCATCAGTATCCAGATTAATCTGGTAGATTTCAAAACCACGGTTCTTATAAGTGTTGTACAGTCTTTTCAGCTGCAGGTTTTCTTCAATACATTCCTGTGAATCAGCTGACCAGAATGTAAGGAGAACATATTTTCCTCTGAGGGAAGACAGTTTTATTCTTTTCCCATTAATATCCACCAGGTCAGGATCCAGTTTTGTCTCGGGCAGAGTATCCGATGCAGCAATCAGTTGTCTTGTATATAGCTGTGACATTTCATTATTGAAATCACGCATAAGGGCTCTGGTATGTTTTGATGAGGGATAATAACGCGAAAGAGTATCAGAGACAATTTTCATGTATTGTAAATCACGTGTCAGGTTCAGGACATACGTATTATCGTCCAGTTTCTGATACAGTGCTTTTATTGAAGCAAGTGAACGATAATTATCAAGGATGAAACTGATGTTAAATTTTCTTTGCTCATTCATCACTTTTCTGTACTCTTGTTCCAGTAACGTCATTTTTTCTTCGTTACCGGGATTTGAGGAAATATTAATATAGAGCTTGTTCAGAGAGTCAAGAAGGTATTTTGTCTGCAATAAACTGGAATCCAGCATCCGGATCTGTTCTGATCCGGGCGATCCGTCAACTGAGTAATCATCTATCAGAATATTGTTTTTAAGTAACAGTTTTATTTTTTCTCCGGGTTCGGCAAGCAGAGTGATAAAATTGCCGGGAGTATAGCTTATCTGATAGAAATCAGGCTCTTCAGCTTTGACTTTAAATTTGAAATCACCATTCTTCTTTATTTTGGAAGAATCAATTGGAACAGTGGTGTTTACATTGACTCTGCTCAGGAATATATAATCCTGTGTTTTTTTCTGTGCAGTTCCGTAAATAGTGAATGAATTCTTGTCATGACATCCTGTTATTATAAGTACAGGAATAATTAATATGAAGTATTTTTTTATTGTCAGCATAATACCTAAGTACTTGTTAGTTAATCTTCAAAAATCTCAGCAAGTTTTTCCATCAGTATGTCTCCTCTCAGATTGGAAGCTATAATACAGCCTTCTTTGTCGAGAAGGAAATTAGCCGGAATGGATTCCAGCCTATACAGAGGAACTACAACAGAGCTCCAGTATTTCAGGTCGCTCACATGAATCCATTTACCGGTATTATCATTTTGTATTCCCCTTAACCACGCTTCCTTTGTTTTGTCAAGGGATACCTGATATATTTCAAATCCTTTTTTATTGTAAAGTTCATAAGCTTTTATCAGGGTTGGATTTTCCTGGCGGCAAGGTGGGCACCATGAAGCCCAGAAGTCAAGCAAGACAATTTTCCCCCTGGTTGAGGATAGTCTTATAGTGTCTCCCTTTGGATCGGGTAGCGCTATTTCCGGTGCCTGGGTCCCGGGTTCAGACAAGGGAGAAAACAGATCCTGTATCTCTGTATTGGCCCTTAACTCCCGGACCTGTTCGTGTAATGCCTTCACCGGTTCGTAATCGGGATACAGAGAGTGTAATGAGGAATCCACTTTCAGAAAATATTTTAAATCCTTTTCTGGATGCAATATATATTCTCCAGGGGCAACCTGCTGGTATAATGCAACCAGGCTTACCAGCGAAGTAATATTTTCATCAATATATTTTTTTGTATACTCATTAATGTCATCAAGATAAACCTGAGCCAGTGAATCCAGATTTTCCATTACAGCAGCCAGACCCGGAGATCCGAGATTCTGCATATAAATAGTACGCAGACCGGAGAGACGGTTGATGGTGTTTCTCAGTATTTTGTTGTATTCCATCATTGACGATGTGCCTTCCGAGCCTGAAAGATATACAGGGTATTGAAGAGTGTCATAATAAGCATTCAGGTCAATAGTTTGTCCTGGTTCAAGCAGCATTGTCAGGAAATTGGACTGGTCAGTTCTGAGCAGATAAAAAGCAGGATATTTCAGTTTTATGTTAAAGGAAAAACTCCCTTCATCACTTATTATTGCAGAATCTGCCGGGATAAGTTCTGTCGACTGCAGTTCGTCAAGGAAGATATAACTGTCCGGAACAGAATTGATAAGTTTGCCGTTTATTTCTATATTGTTATTTTTGCATCCTCCAAAATAAAGGATAGTAATAAGAGTGATTATTAACCAGACACTGTATTTTTTCATCAATAATTCTTTTACAAATTCATTCTTGTATCAGAGTTGCAAAGTTATTCTTTTTTCAGGAGAGTCACCGGAAATAAGAATTAAAACAGTTAGCTATTTCTGTTTGCAATGTTAAATAAAATTTGGTATCTTAAAAGAGTTTTTTACGAGGGTAATAGAGTATATATATGAGCTATATTAATTTCGAGAAGGGTCAGATAGTCAATCTGGAATATTCTCTTTTACGGGAAATAATAAGGACAAACAGGGCCGGATCCTATACATCCACAACCCTTGTAGAATGTAATACAAGGAAATATCACGGACTGCTTGTTTGTCCTGTCAGCGAACTGGGAGGGGGCAGGTATGTCCTGCTCTCTTCTCTTGATGTTACTGTGGAGTATAATGGTACCAGTTTCAATACAGGTATAAGGAAATACAAGGGTGATTATTTTAGTCCGAAAGGGCATAAGTACATTGAATATTTTGAGGCAGAAACAATTCCTGTACGTATCTTCCGGGTGGGAAGTGTTTTGTTGAAGATGGAAAGGCTGCTTGTTCATTATGAGGAACAGTTACTTGTAAGGTATACTATTATGGAGGCAGCGGAGCCTATGAAGCTTCAGGTGAGGCCTTTTTTGGCCTACAGGAATATTCATGAACTCACTCATGCAAATATGGTTGCAAATACCAAGACAGAACCGATTAGTAACGGAATAAAAGCCAGAATGTATGATAACTTTCCGTCATTACACATGCAGTTTTCTTCAAAGGCAGAGTTCATACATGTACCAGACTGGTATCTAGGAGTGGAATATATCCAGGAACAGAAAAGGGGTTATGATTATTCCGAGGATCTTTTTACACCGGGTTTTTTTGAGATGAAGGCCAAGAAAGGTGATGTTATTGTTTTTTCAGCTTCAACACGTGAAGAAAATCCTTCGGAATTCAAAGGGAAATTTACATCAATGCTGTCAGGTAAGATTCCAAGAAACAGTTTTATTAACTGTCTCAAAAATGCAGCTCAACAATTTGTTGAAAAAAGGGGGAATGATACACTGATCATTGCAGGTTATCCCTGGTTTGATTCCTGGGGCAGAGATACTTTTATCTCTTTGCCGGGCATAGCCCTTGCCCGCCATAAGCTTGCCCTTTATCAGGACGTTCTCGATACCCAGGTCAACAAGATGAAAGACGGATTATTTCCCAATATGGGGAAGGAAGGCGATTATGCTTTTAATTCCATTGATGCACCTCTTTGGTTTTTCTGGGCTCTTCAGCAATATGTAATAAATGGAGGAACAGATTGTTGTGAAAGATATGAGCATACAGCCAAATCAGTTCTCACAGCCTTTAAAAGAGGCACATCATATAATATACATATGAGGGATAACGGGTTGATATATGCAGAAGCTCCCGGGAAATCATTAACATGGATGGATGCAGTTGTGGATGGCATACCGGTTACTCCCAGACACGGTTATGCAGTGGAAATTAATGCTTTGTGGTATAATGCTATCTGTTTTACTCTTGAAATGGCAAAAATAGGAAAAGATAAAGCTTTCATTGAAGAATTCGGACATCTTCCTGAACTGATAAAGAACTCTTTCCTTGAAATATTCTGGGATGAGACTGCAGGATACCCTGCAGATTATGTTAATGACCAGGAAGGAAGGAACATGTTCGTCAGACCAAATATGCTTATTGCTGTTTCACTTCCTTATTCCATGCTTTCCAGGGAACAAATGAAGATAGTCCTGGATATTGCAGATAAAGAGCTGGTTACTTCCAGGGGGCTGAGGACACTCTCTCCTGCAAATAAACTTTATAAAGGGACATATTGCGGAAACCAGGAAGAAAGAGATAAGGCATATCATCAGGGTACGGTATGGCCCTGGTTGTTTGGTCCGTTTTGTGAAGGATGGCTTAAGGTTTATGGCAAACAGGGAGTACAAAAAGTCAGGAAACTGATATTTGGACTGGAAGAAGTTATGAACGAGCATGGTATCACCACTTTGTCGGAAATACATGACGGAGATCCCCCTCATGCCCCGCGCGGAGCTATTTCACAGGCATGGAGTGTGGCAGAAGTATTGAGAATTATTGATTTACTTGAAAAAAATTATTCAGATGTTTAATACCGTAGGAATATGCGTGTATTAATGTTCGGATGGGAATTTCCCCCTCATATATCAGGGGGATTGGGTACGGCCAGTTATGGTCTTACAAAAGGTATGGCTGCAATAGATAACCTTGAAGTTATTTTTGTGGTTCCGAAAGTCTGGGGTGATGAAGATCAGAATGCTGTACGTCTTATCGGAGCAAATAAAATACCGGTGGCTTTTAAACAAATATTTTATGAAGGAACAAAAAAGTCATTTGAGAAAATTGAAATCTCTTCCAGAATAGTTCCTTATACAGATCCCGACGATTTCTGGAAAGTGATTAAATCAGAAGTCGACTCATACAGGCTCATAGTTCATACCAATAGCAAGGGAATGGTAGATTTTTCAGGTAAATATGACTGCAACCTTCTGGATGAGATTTATAAATATTCTGTTGTAGCTTCGGTTATAGCAGAAGAAAATGAGTTTGATATTATCCATGCCCATGACTGGCTAACTTATCCTGCAGGTATAGCTGCAAAAGCAGTTTCGGGCAAACCCCTGGTAATCCATGTTCATGCCACTGAATTTGACAGAAGCGGAGGAAATGTTAACCCGGAGGTATACCGTATCGAGAAAGAAGGGATGGATGCTGCTTCAAAAATAATTACAGTCAGTAACCTTACCAGAGATATTGTGATTCATAAATATCATATTAATCCCGACAAAGTTGAAACAGTATACAACGCTGTTGAGCCTGTAAGGATGTCCGATGGAATGGTTGTTAACAAAGGCTTTGATGATAAGGTCGTTACTTTTCTGGGAAGAATTACCCTTCAAAAAGGACCTGAATATTTTATTGAAGCAGCAAATAAGGTACTCAAGGTCATGCATAATGTAAGATTTGTTATGGCCGGATCGGGTGATATGATGGAAAGAATGATCAGAAGGGCTGCTTCATTGAAAATAACTGACAGGTTTCATTTTACAGGCTTTCTCAAAGGGAGAGATGTTTACACAATGCTTGCATTAAGTGATGTATACATAATGCCTTCTGTATCGGAACCTTTTGGGATCTCTCCTCTTGAAGCAATGCAATCAAATGTCCCTGTGATAATAAGTAAACAGTCAGGGGTATCAGAAATACTGACACATGCAGTTAAAGTCGATTTCTGGGATATAGATGCCATGGCAGATGCTATATACGGAATCCTTAATTATCCTGCTCTATCAAATATGTTTATTAAAAATGGCAGGGAGGAAGTGATAAAACTAAAATGGGATAATTCAGCCAGGCATGTAAAAGATATTTACGAGAGTGTAATATGGCATAAATAACGTATTAGATATGAGTGCAGCAACTAAAAAGGCAATATGTTTCTATTTTCAGGTCCATCAACCTTTCCGGCTCAAAAGGTACAGGTTTTTTGACATTGGACACGACCATTATTATTATGATGATTATACCAATGAATCTATAATGCGAAAGGTAGCAGATAAGTGCTATCTGCCTGCCAATAAAATTATTCTGGACCTTATTCAGAAGAATAAAGGTAAATTCAAAGTTGCCTTTTCCCTTTCAGGTATTGCCATTAACCAATTCAGGTTATACGCTCCCGAAGTGCTTGAATCCTTCAGGCAACTTGCAGATACAGGAATGGTTGAGTTCCTGGCTGAAACAGATTCCCACTCACTGGCTTCCCTCAAAAGCAAGGTACAGTTTGAAAATCAGGTTAATACACACAGAGAAATGATGAGGGAACATCTCGGGGTCGAAACAACATCATTCAGAAACACAGAACTGATATATTCCGATCAGATAGGTTCCTGGGTCGCCGAAATGGGATTTAAGTCCATCCTTACAGAAGGAGCAAAACATATACTCGGCTGGAAAAGTCCTAATTACCTGTATTGTAACGTTATCAATCCGAGGCTTAAGGTTTTGCTCAGGAACTTTGTACTGAGCGATGATATTGCTTTCCGTTTTTCCAATAAACAGTGGAGTGCCTGGCCGCTGACTGCTGATAAATATGCCTCCTGGCTAAATAAACTTGCAAATAAAAGTGAATTATTAAATATATTCATTGATTATGAAACTTTCGGGGAGCATAACTGGAAGGAAACAGGTATTTTTGATTTTCTCGGACATCTGCCTTCAGCAATCCTTAAAAAGACTCCATATAATTTTATGACTCCTACAGAAATTGCTGATGCCTTACAACCCGTTTCGGCTATAAGTGTCCCATCTCCTATAAGCTGGGCTGACGAAGAAAGGGATATAACTGCATGGATGGGGAATGAGTTACAGATAGCAGCACTCGATAAACTGTACAGTTTGTTCGATAAGGTTCAGAAATGTAACGATGCACAGATACACAAGGATTTGGAATATCTTCAATCAAGTGACCATTTTTACTATATGGCAACAAAATTTTTTTCCGATGGAGCAGTACATGCATATTTTAACCCCTATGAGACACCCTATGAGGCTTTTATGAATTATATGAATGTACTTAGTGACCTGGAAATAAGGCTTAACCGGTGCAACCCCGATACAAGTGAACAGATGCATATAACAAACCTCGAACAAATCCTTGATGAAAAAGATAAAGTAATAGCCAAACAGGCTGCAGAAATAGACAGGTACACCAGAAAAACTGTTGAGGAATTAAAGCCTGAGAATCCTCCTGTTGTCGCAACAAAAAAATCCACATCATTGCAGGAACTTTCCCATAAACTTATTGATGAAACAATAAGACCACAGGACAGCCGTTCTAATTCATCAGCTAATGTTAAGACAGGAGATAAGGCAAAACCTGCAAAAAAGACATCTGCCGGTAGAACTGCCGGAAAGAAAAAGGTAGTAAAAAGAACAGCAACAAAAAAAACTGTCAAGAGGACAAAAAAGGCAGGTGATTAAATAATTTTTTAAAATATAATCTAAATATGAAGGTTGAATTCATTTTTGAAACCAGTTGGGAAGTATGCAACAAGGTTGGGGGTATCCATACGGTAATCTCAACAAAAGCATTGAACATCATCGAAGTGCTGGGTGATAATTATATACTTATTGGCCCTGATGTATGGAGAGAAGAGGTGAAGAATCCTGAATTCATTCCTGATGATTCTTTGTTTACTGAATGGCGATCGCGGGCTGCTTCCGAAGGAATAATGGTGGAAATAGGCAGGTGGAACATAGCAGGAAAACCAATTGTGATGCTTATTGATTTTACTCCTTATTTCGGAATGCAAAATGAAATTTTCGCAAGGTTCTGGGAGATATATAAACTGGATAGTATTTCAGGTCAGTGGGACTATATTGAACCGGCTTTATTCGGATATGCTGCAGGGAAGCTTATTGAAAGCTTTACATCTTTTTATCATGAACATCATAATATAGTGGCTCAGTTTCACGAATGGATGACGGGTACAGGGATACTTTATCTGGAGAAATGGGCTCCGTGGATTGCCACTGCATTTACAACCCATGCCACAGTTCTTGGAAGATGCATAGCAGGAACCAGCCGTCCCTTATACAGTAAAATGAAGGAATATAATCCTGTTCAGATTGCGCGTGAATCGAATGTTGTTGCAAAACAATCTCTTGAGAAAATTTCAGCTGCTGTGGCTGATGTTTTTACTACAGTAAGTGAGCTGACTTCCAGAGAATGCAGTCATTTTCTGGGCAAGGATGTGGATATGGTCACTCCAAATGGTTTTGAAGATTCTTTTGTGCCTGCCAGTGATGTTTTTGATGAAAAAAGGACAACGGCCAGAGAAAAACTTAAAAGTGTGGCAGAAGCTGTTCTGGGATATCAATTGCCGGATGACTGCCTCTTTCTTGCTCTTAGCGGAAGGTATGAATACAGAAATAAAGGAGTGGATGTGTTTATCGATTCAGTAGGAGAACTCAAAAGAAAAAATGATCTCAGGAAACAATGTGTTGCTTTTATCCTTATGCCGGCTTATCACAAAGGACCGAGGGAAGATCTTATAAAAATTCTTTACAGCGGGGAGGAGGCTGTTAATCTCAATGACCATATTCTGACTCACTATCTTCATTATCCGTCAAACGACCCTATTTTAAACAGAATAAACGAGAACAACCTGTATAATGAACAGGACTCACAGGTCAAAATCATTTTTGCACCATCATATCTGAATGGAAACGATGGCATTTTTAATCTGTCGTATTATGATCTGCTGATAGGTTTCGATCTGACAGTCTTCCCCTCGTATTATGAGCCCTGGGGTTATACTCCTCTTGAGAGCCTTATGTTTTCAATACCAACAGTAACAACATCCTTATCGGGTTTTGGACTGTGGGTACGGGAATATTTTAAGGATCACGGAAACGGGATTGCCATTATTGAAAGGACTGACGATAATGAGGCCAGAGTTGTAGAGGAGATAAGGGATTTTATTACAATGTTCACGGAACTCAGTGATGATGAAATATCTGACGCGAGAAAGAAAGCCCATGAAATATCACGTATTGCAATGTGGGACACTCTGGTCGATCATTATTTTGAAGCTTATGAGAAAGCACTGGATGCCAGTAGTGAAAGGAGGGAAGAACCCCGCGAGTTTATTGGATTTGTGGAAGAGCCGGGAATACCGGTAAGAAAGCCTCATCAGTTACCTGTATGGAAAGATATTTATGTTCAGAGTGATGTGCCGGATAAGTTAGCCGCACTGAAAGACCTTGCAAATAATCTTTGGTATTCATGGAATTCTGAAGCAGAATCAATTTTCAGAAGAATGGATCCCTCTTTATGGGAAGAAGTTAAACATAATCCAAAAATCCTGCTGGAGAAGATAGATTATAAAAGATTGCTTGTTCTGGAAGATGATGAGGAATTTGTAGAGGATCTCCAGAAACTCTCAAAAGATTTTAACGAATATATTAACCGGCCTCCCGACACTGAGAAACCCTGTGTAGCCTATTTCAGCATGGAGTTTGGTATACATCACTGCCTGAAGACTTATTCGGGAGGATTGGGCATTCTGGCAGGTGATTATCTTAAAGAGGCCAGCGATTCAAATCTTGATATAATAGGAGTAGGGTTTATATACAGATATGGTTACTTCCGACAGAAACTGGGACCGAAGGGAGAACAGTTGACTATCTATGAAGCAGAGGATTTTTCAAGGCTGCCCATTGATCCGGTAAAGGATGAAAACGGTAATCATCTTTATGTGTCAATTGCCTGGCCGGGGCGTGCTGTAAAGATACGTATATGGCAGGCAATGGTTGGCAAAGTAAGGCTTGTCCTTCTGGATACCGATTTTGACGATAATAATCAGGAGGATCGTTCTATAACACACTATCTGTATGGAGGCGATAATGAAAACCGTTTGAGGCAGGAGCTGATACTTGGTATTGGAGGAGTGAGGGCACTGGTAGCAATGGGGCTGAAACCAGATCTGTATCACAGCAATGAAGGTCATTCCGCTTTCATCAGTCTTGAACGTCTGCGTACCATGATAGAACAACATCATCTGACATTTAATCAGGCACTGGAGGCAGTGAGGGCATCAACTCTCTTTACTACCCATACTCCTGTTCCGGCCGGTCATGATTCTTTCGATGAGGATCTGCTCAGGAAATATATTTCGCATTATCATAGCAGACTTAATATATCATGGGATGAACTGATGGCTCTCGGACGATGTGAGGGGAGTAGTGAGAAAAAATTCAATATGAGCTACCTTGCAACACGTATGTCACAGGAAGTTAACGGTGTAAGCAAACTTCACGGGGAAGTCAGTCAGGAAATGTTCAACAAACTATGGCCGGGATACCTCAGGGAAGAATTGTTTATCGGGTATGTTACCAATGGCGTTCATCATCCGACATGGACAGCTGCGGAATGGAAAGAACTGTACAGAGAGATATGCGGAACTGACAAATTCGATCAGACTGACCGTACTCAATGGGAGAAACTCTATACAGTTGATGACCATAGAATATATGCAATAAAACAGGAACTTAAGAAAAGACTTTTTGCCAACATCCGTAAAAGGTTTCAGACAGATATGATCGATAGGCATGTCAGTCCGCGTACCCTAATGAATATAAGTACTCATCTCAATGAAAAAGCCCTGACTATTGCTTTTGCCAGACGCTTTGCAACTTATAAACGGGCTACTCTCCTTTTCCGGGATTTAGACAGACTTGCCAAAATAGTGAACAATCCTGAAAGACCCGTTCAGTTTATCTTTGCCGGAAAAGCTCATCCACACGACGGAGGTGGACAGGACCTTATAAAAAGAGTATATGAAGTGTCTCAAATGCAGGAATTTACAGGGAAAGTAATATTTCTCGAGAATTATGACATAGAACTTGCAAAGGATATGGTACAGGGAGTTGATATCTGGCTTAACACACCGACAAGACCACTGGAAGCATCAGGTACCAGCGGTGAAAAAGCTGTGATGAACGGCACTATTCATTTCAGTGTGCTTGACGGATGGTGGGTCGAAGGCTACAGAGCATTTGCAGGATGGGCCATAACCAAGAAAAAAATATTTGCAAACCAGGAACTGCAGGACGATATTGATGCAGAAACAATATACAACATGCTTGAATATGAAATCATCCCTGCATATTATTCCTTTGACGAACAGCAAATACCGGCGGAATGGATAAGCTATATCAAGAACACTATGGTTAAGATTGCGCCGGAATTTACTATGAAAAGGATGATAGATGATTATTATGAAAAGTATTACAATAAGCTATATGAAAGAAGTAAATATCTCATTTCTGATAATTACGCAAAGGCAAAAAATCTGGCTGACTGGAAATATACTATGAAAAAGGAATGGGATAATATTGAAGTATTGAATTACAGTTTTGAAAAACCTGAAGGAAATGTATATCATTCAGGGCATGACTATAAGGCAGAGATTGCCCTGAATATTCACAAGATACCAAAGGAAAATGTTGGTGTTGAGTATATTATTACTTCACTTAGTAAGGAGGGCCAGCATGAATTTGTTGCCAGTAAAGATTTTACACTGATAAGCTGCAAGAACGGGAAGTGTCTTTACAGGGCTAATCTCGTTCCGGAAAAAGCAGGAACCTTCTTTTATGGTATTCGTATATACCCAAAGCATAAAGATCTGCCTCATAAGCAGGATTTCTATCTGCTGAGATGGATAGATTAAAGATCAGTAACTTTTTTGACAGCTTCCTTTTTAAAAACCAGAGCACATCTGGAAGGAAGGTAAAGGAAAAGATAAAAAGGAATATTTAAAGCAGGTCTTTCTGACTTTTTTTCTGCAGAATACAATACTGTTCTGTCTATCCGGTCAAAACCTCCGAAAGCAGCATCATCTGTGTCAAGAATAATCCTGTATTTACCTTTCACGGGAATACCATAACCGGTATATGATTTTAAAGGGTGAAAATTGAACACAAACAGTAAGTCTCCTCTTGAAAATGATATTATTTTATCAAAATTATTTTCTGTTAATTTTTCAATGTACCTGTTATCAAGAACCCTGAAATTATTTTGCAAGTCAACCATTTGTTGGTCGAATGCAGAAAGGAACTTGTATTTGAGGTTGTTGTCTTCAGCCAGATGCCATTGTCGGCGGGCGTATTTATAGCTCCAGTTGTTTCCCTGGCGCGGGAAATCAATCCATTCGGGGTGTCCGAATTCGTTGCCCATAAAATTCAAATAACCTCCTCCGGCAGTGGCAAAAGTGAGTAATCGTATCATTTTATGCAGAGCTATACCCCGGTCCATAGAGAAACTGTGATATGAAACAGACATACCAGTATACATTTCAGAGTCCAGCATTCTGAATATTAGTGTTTTGTCCCCTACAAGAGCCTGGTCATGGGATTCACAGTATGAGATTATCTTTTCTTCAGGCCGGTGTTGAGTGAGCTCATGAATCAGGAGGCCCATATCCCAGTTCTCATCGGGTATTTCTTTTATAAGTTTAATCCATAAATCCGGAACTCCCATTGAAAGCCGGTAATCAAATCCGATTCCCCCTTTGTCTGTCCCGGCAGCAAGACCGGGCATACCGCTCATTTCTTCTGCAATAGTTATAGCATCAGGCTTTAAGCTATGGATCATCTTGTTCGCCAGATATAAATAGATAAGTGCATCTATATCCTGTCCGCCGTTAAAATAGTCGTCATAACTTGTAAAGTTTTTTCCAAGGCCATGGTCATAATAAATCATACTGGTTATTCCGTCGAACCGGAAGCCGTCGAATTTGTATTCTTCGAGCCAATAATGACAATTTGAAAGCAGAAAATGAATTACAGAATTCTTCCCATAGTCGAAGCAAAGAGAATCCCATGCTACATGTTCACGTCTGCTGTTCGTGTGGAAATACTGACCCGGAGATCCGTCAAAAAGACCAAGTCCTTCATTGGTGTTTTTAACAGCATGAGAATGGACAATATCCATAATAACTCTAAGCCCTGATTTGTGAGCAGTGTCAATCAGTCTTTTCAGTTCTTCAGGAGTTCCAAATCTTGATGAAACAGCAAAATAGTTTGATACATGATAACCAAATGAACCATAGAAAGGATGTTCCTGGATAGCCATTAACTGAATGGTATTGTATCCGGCCCCGACTATCCGGGGAATAATATTATCAGTGAATTCGTTAAAAGACCCTATCCTTTCTTCGGGAGTAGCCATCCCTATATGGGCTTCGTAAATAACGGGAGCAGTATTATCAGAATGAAAATCTTCTGTTTCCCATTGGTATTTCTTAGCAGGATGCCATACCTGTGCTGAAAATATTTTTGTTTTATCATCCTGTACCACTCTGGAAATATATGAAGGTATCCGTTCTCCTTTTCCTCCTTCCCAGTGTATCGATAATTTGAAGAGATCTCCATGTTTCAGTTTATCTGAAGACAATATGAGTTCCCAGTTACCATATTCATTGACCCTTGTCATCCTGAACCCGGCTTCCTCTTTCCAATGGTTGAATTCACCAATGATAAATATATCCGATGCATTGGGAGCCCATTCCCTTAAAATCCAGTTGTTATTGACGTAATGAAGTCCGTAATAATAATGACCAAGAGAAAAATCGACAAGAGATCCTCCTTCAGTCAGTTCATTTTCTTTCTGAAGACATCTGGATATTCTCTCTTCTATAATACTGATATATGGGTTTAGCCACTTATCGATGTTGTAAAATTTACCGGTATTCATGTACTTGTTAAGTTGGGTATTTATCATTAAAAGTACAAAAACTAAATCACAAAGTTTATTCATTTCCCGGTGCTTTGTTATTTTTGCATGGTTAAGATGGGACAATGATTGTACATGAAGGGTATAAAAATCTGGAATTGAAGAATCCTGTTGTTACAATGGGCATCTTTGACGGTGTTCATCGTGGTCACAGAGCTCTAATAAATAAAGTTCTTTCTGTGGCTAAGGAGACACAGGGGGAATCTGTTTTAATAACATATTATCCTCATCCCCGGCTGGTTCTGGAAGAGGGATCGGCTAATGTTTCCCTGCTGAACTCTCCCGAAGAAAAAATATCACTTCTTGCCTCAACAGGAGCAGACCATCTCATTATAATAGATTTTACTCCTGCTTTTAGCAGAATCACAGCCTCCTCATTTATTAAAGAAGTCCTCGTTTCACAAATACGTGCCAGACATTTTATTATGGGCTATGATCATCGTTTTGGTTACAGGGGCGAAGGTGATTACGATACAATAATCAGGTTGGCTGAAACCATGGATATCACCGTATTACAGAGTGAGGGTATGGAGGAAGGAGATATCACAATCAGTTCCTCTCTGATAAGGGAAGCCCTGCTTACAGGCAGGCTTGAGGATGCTAACAGATGGCTTGGGTACAGTTATTTTCTGAAGGGGAGAGTAATTGAAGGGGAGAAATTGGGAAGAAAACTGGGCTTCCCTACTGCAAACATAAGTCCTTTGTACAAATACAAATTAATACCTGCAGATGGTGTTTACGCTGTGGAAGCAAAGGTGGAGGGCAGCACAATGAAGGCTATGTTAAGCATCGGGAACAAACCCACAATAAGGGAAGAACCAGGAGAAAGATCAATTGAAGTAAATATTTTTGATTTTAACAAAGATATCTACAATAAAGAAATAGAAGTAATTTTCCGTTACCGTTTACGTGATGAAATTAAGTTTGCCAATACCCAACAATTAGTCAGACAGATGAAAAATGACAAAGTAAAAGCAATTAACTTACTGTCTTGAATAATAACGGGCTTTTATTTAACTTTGCAGACCTGTAAATTGATAATCAATGGGCTTAGTAACAGATATAATGGAATATAAAGTTAAGGATATCACTCTGGCTGATTCAGGCCGGAAAGGAGTTGAGATAGCAGAAAAAGAGATGCCGGGATTACTGGCTATCAGAAAAAAATACTCTGGTGAAAAACCGTTAAAAGGGGCACGAATAACAGGATCGCTTCATATGACGATAGAAACTGCCATACTTATAGAAACTCTAAGAGAGCTTGGAGCTGAAGTAAGATGGTCAAGTTGTAATATTTTCTCTACGCAGGATCATGCTGCAGCTTATATAGCTGCTTCGGGAATACCTGTTTTTGCATGGAAAGGGGAGACTCTTGAGGAATATTGGTGGTGTACTGCCCAGGCACTTTCTTTTCCTGGAGGTAAAGGACCTCATCTGATCGTTGATGATGGTGGTGATGCTTCTTTGTTGATCCATCTGGGGTTTAAAGCAGAGAATGATCCTTCGTTTCTGAACAAAAAGCCTGCTAACAAGGAAGAAAGAATCATACTTGAGACCCTGAGGAAACTACAGGAGAGTGATCCTGAAAAATGGAGACGGGCCGTAAGGGAACTGAAGGGAATATCTGAAGAAACAACAACCGGAGTTAACAGATTATACCGTATGCACAAAAGCAATGAATTGCTGGTGCCTGCAATCAATGTCAATGATTCTGTTACAAAGTCAAAATTTGATAACCTGTACGGTTGCCGGGAATCGTTGGCAGATGGTATAAAAAGAGCCACTGATGTTATGATAGCAGGTAAAGTAGTTGTTGTATGTGGTTACGGGGATGTTGGAAAAGGCAGTGCAAAATCAATGAGAGCCTATGGCGCAAGGGTCATTGTGACAGAAATAGATCCTATATGTGCATTGCAGGCAGCCATGGAGGGTTTCGAAGTAAAAAGAATTGAAGATTCATTTGATGAGGCTGGCATTTTTGTGACAGCAACGGGAAACAGAGATGTTATTACTGCTGATCATATGAAGAAGATGAAGGATCAGTCTATTGTCTGTAATATTGGGCATTTTGACAATGAGATACAGGTCGATCAGCTTAATGAAGTGGAGGGTATAAAGAAAATCAATATTAAACCACAGGTTGATAAATATGTTTTTCCTGATGGTCATTCAATATTTCTCCTGGCAGAAGGTCGCCTGGTAAACCTGGGCTGTGCTACAGGACATTCTTCATTTGTCATGAGTAATTCTTTCAGCAACCAGACGCTTGCCCAGATAGAACTTTGGAAAAACAATTATCAGACAGGTGTTTACAGGCTCCCAAAGCATCTTGATGAAGAAGTGGCCCGATTACATCTTAATCATCTGGGAGTACGACTGACTCTCCTGACAAAGGAACAGTCTGATTATTTAAATGTGTCACCTGATGGTCCGTATAAACCGGATCATTACAGATATTAATTGTTTTTCCGGCACCATAACAGGCTAATGCCCTAAATTTCATGTAATTATAATTACCGGCAGGACCTTCTTCAGAATACTGTTTGGTATATGATTGTCAATATCTTAAAATAAAAGTTAATAATTACGTTATATTAGTATAAGCCCGTCGCTTATATTTAAGGTATAACATAAGGGTATTTTTTTAATTAAAAAGCCGGCTTCTCTGCCAACAGGGTAAAAATATGATGGTTATACAATAAATTATTGCAGATGAGTAAACTGATAATAAGTCGCTTGGTTTTAATATTTCTAACTTTTTCTCTGACTTGTACAGTTTCTGAAGCACAGTCATTTGCCAGGCCAGGAAGTCACAGGCTTCAGAAAAAAGTTCGTAATAAACCACTCCGGTCGCGCACGGTAAAGATACGGGAACCCAGAGCGGCAGAAAAGGCGAAGAAAAAAGCTGAAGCTACTGACAGAAAGAATAAGAGAGAATACGAAAAGTTTGTCAGGGAGAACAGGGAACGTTCTTTTGAGATACAGACACCGGCAGTTCGTGAAAGGATGAAACAGAATGTTAAGTCAGCCAATGCAAAATATAAGGCTAAAAGAAAAAAAGCATCTTCCCGGAGCAGAAAAGTAGCAAAAAAATACAGGAAATAGTCCGTGCTTTTATTGTCAGATGTATCTCTTTAATTTTCAGGTTTATTTTGTAATTTAGAAAAAGATTTTATATATTTGGTCAATGAAGAGTTCCGCATACCACGGAATTCTTCTTATTTTTTTTAAATGAACAGAGAGATGTCAGAGCTTTTATATATTACAGTAGACGGTCTGCGGAATTTACAGGAAGAACTGGAAAGACTGAGAACTGTTGAACGCCCCATGATAGCTAAAATGCTTTCTGAAGCGACCGATAAAGGCGATCTTTCGGAGAATACCGAATATTCAGCTGCAAAAGAGGCACAGGGAATGCTTGAAATGAAGATAGCAAAACTGGAGAATCTTATTGCACGGTCAAGAGTCATTGATGAATCAATGATCGACAGTTCGACTATCAGGATCCTTCATAAGGTAAAGATCAGAAATGTAAAGAACAATATGACTATGGAATATCAGATAGTTCCGGAAAGTGAAGCCGATCTTAAAAAAGGGAAAATAGCTGTTAATTCCCCGATTGCAAGCGGACTTATCGGAAAGAAAGTGGGAGATACTGTTGATATTAAAGTCCCTTCAGGACTAATGCAGTTTGAAATAATGGCTGTTTCATTGTAAAAATATTCTTATGGCAACAATTTTTACAAAAATTATTAAAGGGGAAATACCTTGTTATAAAGTTGCGGAAGACGAAAGATTTTTTGCTTTTCTTGATATCAATCCCCTGAAAGAAGGACATACTCTTGTTGTTCCCAAACAGGAGACAGATTATATTTATGATCTTGATGATGACCAGCTTGCAGGCATGGCGGTTTTTTCAAAGAAAGTTGCCACTGCCATTAAGGCTGCAATACCATGCAACAGGATTGGTATAGCCGTCCTTGGCCTTGAAGTTCCTCATGCCCATATTCATCTGGTGCCAATGGATGAAATGGATGATATCAATTTCCGGAATCCCAAGCTGCATCTTAAACCTGAAGAATTTGAAAATATTGCAGAGAAAATCAGAAAAGAATTATCGATTTAGTTCTGTTCCCTTTGCTGTTGATTTTACCCGGATTTACTACCTTTACAGTAAATTCAGCTCGCTGCATGGGTTTTCTTAATGGTTTGTATGATGATTTTTTAAGTCTTCTCTTCCCCAGAGTGTGTTATGCCTGTGGAAAAAACCTTGTAAGGAATGAGAAACTGATATGTACGGAGTGTTATGTGCTTATGGCACGTACAAATTATCATCTTCAGAAAGGGAACCCTGTTGAACAACTCTTCTGGGGTCGCTGCAGAGTGGAAAAAGGTGCGGCATTTTCATTTTATAATAGAGAAAGCAGGATGAGACAGCTCATTCATAATCTCAAATATAAAGGGGTGAGAGAAATAGGTATCGAACTTGGTTGTATGTATGCATATGACCTGAAGCAATCCGGCTTCTTTGAGGGAATAGATATCCTTTTACCTGTACCTCTTCATCCTTCAAAAAAAAAAGCAAGGGGCTTCAATCAGAGTGAAATGATTGCTGAAGGTGTGGCCCGAATCGCCGGACTGCCCGTCGACACAACATCCCTTCAGAGGGTATCAAAAACAGCCACTCAGACAAGGAGGTCACGCTATGACAGATGGATCAATGTGGAAGGTATATTCAAAACTGACAATAAAGCAGTAATCGAGAACAAACATATACTGCTGGTAGATGATGTAATAACAACCGGATCAACGATTGAATCCTGCACATCCGAACTGCTAAGAACAGAAGGAGTGAAGGTAAGTGTTATCGCTCTGGCAGTGGCAATAATTTGAATCATACACTTATCTTATCCTTCCCGGATTTTTTTTCATAAAATCCTTCCAGTTACTGTAAGATTTCTGAACTGAAGGGAGTCCTGACTGATAGAAATGGCAAAGAGCAGCAGCAAGACCATCGGTAGCATCAAGGATTATACCTTTCTCATTAAAACTGAGAATGCTCATAAGCATCGAAGCTACCTGTTCTTTTGAAGCTGAGCCCTGACCTGTGATTGACATTTTTATTTTACGCGGAGCATATTCAAATATGGGAAGCGACCGCGAAAGAGCTGCGGATATTGCAGCTCCCTGTGCACGGCCTAATTTTAACATCGACTGAACATTTTTCCCGTAAAAAGGAGCTTCTATTGCCAGTTCATCGGGATGATATTCATCGATAATAGCAGTGGTCCTTTCGAAAATATACTTCAGTTTAAGATAATGATCATTATATTTCGATAATTCAATTACTCCAACGGCAATCAGCTCAGGTTGGGTGCCTGCAATACGGATAAGACCATAACCCGTAATATTGGTCCCAGGGTCAATACCTAATATTATTTTATCTTTTGTTTTTCCCTGCAAAACTGATAGTAATAGAAATATGCATTCTGTAAAACAAGAACATTTTAATCACAGTATTAGCTGTCCCGCTTTCTGTCTTTTGACTATAATCATCAAAGATAATAATTTATTATCTCTGAGTTTTTCTGTTTTGTATCAGTATACCTGTGACGATAAGAATTAAGCCCAGCGGAGTTGTATAATAGATGGGTTCGTGAAGTATGAAATGAACAAAAACCAAAGAAAGAAAAGGGGCAAGATATACCAGATTACTTGTTTTGTCTGTATTTTCGGAGCTGTTAAGAGCTTTAAGCCACAGAAGGAAGGTTATGCCCATTTCAAATAATCCTGTATAAACAGATGCTGTTATTCCCGGAATGCTATATCCGGAAAAATCCCATCCTTCAGTCATCAGGAGTGCTATGACCAGATATATTGAACCGAAGAGAAAATTCAGGAACAGTTTAAGGGTTTCGTCCCGTCCATCTTTCATGTTCATTATAAAATAGAAAGCAAAGAATAGGGAGCTTGTCAGGGCAAGAGCAACACCTCTTATATCTGATTGTCCATAGTTAAAGAAATTTCCTCTGGAAGATATTATAAAAACTCCGGTAAAGCTAATAAGCAGGGCAATGAAACTGTTTTTCCTGATTTTTTTCCCTAGAAAAATAACTGATAGAAACACGAAGATTAATGGCCACACCATATTCAATGGTTGTGCAATCTGTGCAGGAAGGAACTGGTAAGCTTTCAGGAGAATAAGATAGTAGGCAAAAGGGTTAATAAAGCCGAGAATAGCTGAGATTGTAAGCCCTTTGGTGTCTTTCTTTAGGAGTAGTGAAATTTTCCCTGAGGCGATAAGGATAATAAACAATATTATTGATGACGTCAGGGATGCTATTGTAAGCATGGGAATTATTTCAAGTTCCTGAAGACCTTTTTTAAAGGCGGTAGGCACTGTTGACCAGAAGAGTATAGCCAGACCGGCGTATAGATATGCTTGACGGGATTTTTTCATATTCCGGGACCCCGTTTTAATGAGTCAGAAAAGAGGTGTGGGATATGTGTGTTTTGAGGGGAAACATAAATATCCTGTATTATTTTGAAGGTGAAGGTTGATTAAAAATATCAGTTGATTATATCAAAACCTGTATAAGGTATAAGACTTACCGGGATTTTTACTCCTTCCTTTGTCTGGTTGTTTTCAAGCAGAGCTGCAAGAATTCTGGGAAGAGCGAGGGCACTTCCGTTAAGGGTATGTACCAGTTGTGTCTGTTTCCCGGCTTTTTCCCGGAAACGGCACTTCAGCCGGTTTGCCTGGAATGACTCAAAGTTTGAAACAGAGCTTACTTCCAGCCATTTTTTCTGTGCTCCTGACCACACCTCAAAATCGTAGGTAAGAGAAGAAGTAAAAGACATATCACCTCCACATAGTCTTAGTATTCTGTATGGAAGATCAAGGGCTGATACCAGGCTTTCAACATGGGATACCATTTCATCAAGAGACTCATAAGAATGATCCGGGTGGGCTATTCTTACTATTTCAACCTTATCAAACTGATGCAACCTGTTTAGGCCTCTGACATGTGCCCCCCATGAGCCTGCTTCTCTTCTGAAACAGGGGGTGTAGGCAATATTTTTTATGGGCAGGTCATCAGCATTGAGAATAACATCTCTGTAAATGTTTGTTACAGGGACTTCTGCTGTTGGAATTAGGTAGAAATTATCCAGGGTAATATTATACATTTGTCCCTCTTTATCGGGCAGCTGGCCCGTACCGAAACCAGAGTCTTCATTTACTACTATGGGAGGGATGACTTCCTTGTAACCTGCTTTTACACCTTCATCAAGAAAGAAATTTATTAGTGCCCTTTCCAGTTTTGCACCTTTCCCTTTGTAGACCGGGAAACCTGCGCCCGTTAGTTTTATTCCCAGATCGAAGTCAATTATGTCATATTTTTTTATCAGTTCCCAGTGCGGAAGAGAATTCTCCTCCATTTCAACTATTTCCCCTCCCTCTTTTACTATGACGTTATCTTCGGCTCCAAAGCCTTTGTTAACTGATTCATGAGGCAGGTTAGGAAGGCTGACTATCAGTTCTTTCAATTCAATATCAAGAGGTGTTAAATCTTCAGAGAGTGACCGTATTTCTTCTTTTAAAGTATAGGTCTTTTCTTTTGCTTCTTCAGCTTCTTTTTTTCTGCCTGTTTTCAGGAGTGACCCTATTTCTTTTGATATCCTGTTCATCTCAGCCTGAAGGGAATCGGATCGGGTCTGTATGTCGCGGCGTGTTGCGTCAAGAGATAGTATTTTATCAATGATATTTTCTGCATCAAAGTTTTTTACCTTAAGTCGTTCAATGATCAGCTCTCTTTTTTCACGGATAAGATTAATTGTTAGCATGGCAGAATTCTTATTAATAAAAAAGCAGGCTCTGCTGTGAGCCTGCTGTAAAGGTATTAAAAAACTCCCTGATTAGTTTTCACGAGAGAGAAAAGTGTTGAAAGAAAAATAATCTTTGACGAAGATCATCACTTTGAGCTTATCACCGAGACATAGGTTTTATTGTCTTTACGTTTTTTGAATTCAATTTCACCATCGGCAAGGGCAAAAAGGGTATGATCTTTGCCTACTCCCACATTCAGGCCGGGATTATGTTTTGTTCCTCTTTGGCGAACGATGATATTACCGGCTTTTGCATGCTGACCCCCGAAAAGTTTAACTCCAAGTCTTTTACTGTTAGAGTCGCGGCCATTGCGTGAACTACCGGCTCCTTTCTTGTGTGCCATAATAATAAATATTTAATTCTTATTTTTTTATTTATCTTCTCCTTTATCTGCTTTTTTCGATGCTGTCTTCTTAACGGTTGTTTTTCCGTTGTCAGCACTTTTTGCAGTTGGGTTTTTCACAGCCGTTTTTTTCACAGCAGGTTTTTTGACGGCTGGTTTTTTCTCAGCCGATTTTATTTCGGCTTTCGGTTCCTCTTCAGTTACAGCCGGCTCTTTTCTTACAGCTTTCTTTTCAGCGGATTTCTTGCCATTTATGCTTATTATTTCTATCTCAGTGAAATCTTGCCGATGACCGTTTTTTACTCTGTAACCTTTCCTTCTCTTCTTTTTGAATACAATTACCTTCTTACCTCTTGCGTGTCCTAATACTTTACCTTCAACGAAAGAGTCATTAATAAAAGGTTCTCCAACTGTAACCTTACCTTCTTCTTCAATCAGGAGGACCTGCTCAAATTTAATATCCTTATCCTCTTCAGTATCAAGTCTGTGAACGAAGATTTTTTTACCTTCCTCAACTTTAAATTGCTGTCCTGCAATCTCAACAATAGCGTACATTGTCATTTTTATTATATTACTCTGCAAGGCGTATAAGATAAAAAATCATATAACTTCTCTGAGCCCTGGCAGATTGGTTTTATTTCGGACTGCAAAGATAAATAAAATACATTATTTACAAATGATAAGGACGTTTTTTATATATTTAAAAATACGGATATCACCTGTCAGCATTTTCTAATCGGGAAGACATATCTTTTGCTGAGCTTTAAAACTTTTCAAAAAAAGCATTGAGTTGACCGAGTTAATACTGCTATTATCTTTATATTTGTCACAAACAAGCCATTAGTGTGTATTATATTGATGCATAATTAATTATTATGAAACGGGTCAAGTTAAAAGTAATGGGGATATCCTATAGTCAGACACAGTCAGGAGCTTATGCGCTTTTATTAATAGAAGAGAATGGAGACAGGAGGATTCCCATAATAATAGGAGGGTTTGAAGCTCAGGCTATTGTAATAAAACTTGAAAATCTTGAACCTCCCCGGCCTCTTACACATGATCTTTTCAAAAAAGTTGCCGATCAATTTAATATAGCTGTGATTGAGGTGATAATTGACAAGCTTGAAGAGGGGGTGTTTTTTTCAAAACTGGTATGTAACAATGGGGAAAAGGAATATATTATTGACAGCCGTACATCGGATGCAGTGGCTATAGCCCTGAGGTTTGGATGTCCGATATATATTAATGAAGAGATACTGGAAAAAGCACAATTAACCAATGCTCCTTCAGATACTGATATTGTTTCTGAAGAAGGCACAGGCAAGAGTGAGGAAGCAGGATCGGAGTTTTCACACCTTTCGGATGAGGAGTTATATAAAATGATTGATGAAGCAGTAAAGACTGAAGATTATGAAAAGGCTGCTTCAATAAGGGATGAACTGGAAAAAAGAAAGAAAAGCAGAAAACAGCAATGAAACAGTATCTTGAACTTCTTGATCATGTCTTAAAAACAGGAATAAAAAAAGGCGACAGGACCGGCACCGGGACCATAAGTGTTTTCGGTTATCAGATGCGATTTGATCTCGCCGGAGGATTTCCATTACTGACCACCAAAAGGATGCATCTTAAATCCATTATCCACGAGCTTTTGTGGTTCATTTCAGGAGATACAAATATTAAATATCTTAATGATAATGGTGTGAGGATATGGAATGAGTGGGCTGATGAAGACGGTAATCTGGGGCCGGTTTATGGTTCTCAGTGGCGTTCATGGCCTTCCGCTGACGGTAGAAAAATAGATCAGTTAAAAGAAGTGGTAGATGGCATTAAGGAAACACCTGATTCGCGGCGGCTTATTGTCAGTGCCTGGAATCCCGGAGAACTTGACAAAATGGCTTTGCCTCCTTGTCATCTTCTCTTTCAGTTCTACGTAGCTGAAGGGAAGTTATCATGTCAGCTTTATCAGAGAAGCTGTGATATTTTTCTCGGAGTTCCTTTTAATATAGCTTCATATGCTTTGCTTACCATGATGGTTGCTCATGTTACCGGGCTGAGGCCCGGAGATTTCGTGCATACCCTGGGTGATGCTCATATATATCTTAATCATATTGAACAAGTTAAACTGCAACTTACCAGAGATCCTTATCCTTTACCCTCGATGATTGTGAATCCTTCAGTTGATGATCTCTTTAAATTCAGGTACGAAGATTTTACTCTGAGAGATTATGTTTCTCATCCACATATAAAAGGCGAGATATCTGTATAAAAAACAAAGTTATGATTTCCATAATTGCTGCTGTTTCAGAAGACAAGGGCATTGGCAGAGCTAATGAACTACTGTGGCATATATCTGAAGACCTGAAACGTTTTAAGGAACTTACTATGGGGAAGACAGTTATCATGGGAAGGAAGACATGGGATTCCCTGCCAAGAAAACCTTTACCGGGACGAAGGAATATTATCCTTTCAGATATTCCTGAGGAATGTTTTGAAGGTGCTGAAACAGCCTTTTCTTTGAAGGATGCTCTTGATAAATGTCGTGATGACGAAGAGGTTTTCGTAATAGGTGGGGGAAGTGTTTACAGTCAGTTTATGCCTTATGCTGACAGGTTATACATTACACGTGTTCACCGTAGAGCAGAGGCAGATGTATATTTCCCGGAAATAAACAGAAAAACGTGGAAAACGATAAGCAGGGAGCGATTTATTTCTGAAAGAGAAAATATTCCTTATACTTATATCATTTATGAACGAAGGGATTAAGAGGCTTTAAGAATTTTAAGGTCTATCCTTTCCAGTTTATTGCTGGCATAATCAATGGTTATTACCAGTTCATTTTTCCCGGTTGAAGGCATTTCGAACATTGCATCAAGCATTATGGTTTCGCATATTGATCTGAGACCACGCGCGCCAAGCTTGTATTCAACCGCTTTGTCGACAATAAAATCGAGAGCTCCTTTGTCAAATGTGAGTTTAATATTGTCCATATCAAAGAGCTTGGTATATTGTTTGACAAGGGCATTTTTTGGTTCGGTGAGTATGGCTTTAAGGGCTTTTTTATCAAGAGGATCAAGGTGGGTTACGACAGGCAGTCTTCCGATAATTTCAGGGATAAGTCCATAAGCCCTGAGATCTTGTGGAGAGATATATTTTAAAAGATTGTTTTTATCGACTTTTTCTCTGACTTTGGAGGCTCCAAATCCAATAATTTGTGTATTAAGCCTTTGGGCAATTTTTTTCTCAATACCGACAAATGCTCCGCCACAGATGAAAAGAATATTTTTCGTATCAACAGGTATCATTTTTTGTTCGGGATGTTTACGTCCGCCCTGTGGAGGGACATTAACGACAGAACCTTCAAGCAATTTCAGCAAACCCTGCTGTACTCCTTCACCCGATACATCTCTTGTAATTGAAGGATTATCACCTTCTTTTCGTGCTATCTTATCCAGTTCATCAATAAAAACTATTCCTTTTTCAGCAGCCTTTACATCATATTCCGCGTTCTGAAGCAGTCGGGTGAGGAGACTTTCAATATCCTCTCCCACGTATCCGGCTTCAGTTAACACTGTGGCATCAACTATTGTAAAAGGTACATGAAGCATCTTTGCAATTGTTTTGGCAAGAAGAGTCTTTCCTGTACCTGTCTCACCTACCAGAATGATATTTGATTTTTCAATTTCAACATCATCCGGATCGGGTTTTTGCATCAACCTCTTATAATGGTTATAAACAGCTACTGAAATAATCTTTTTCGCCATATCCTGGCCAATGACATATTGATCGAGAAAACTCTTTATCTCAGAAGGCTTGAGGAGGTTTATGCTATCGAATGAAGTACTTTTGTTTAATCCCAGTTCTTCATTCATAATGTTATAAGCCTGAACAATACAGTGGTCACAGATATGTCCCTCGAGGCCCGCTATCAGCATATTGGCCTCTTTTTTTGTTCTGCCGCAGAAAGAGCATTTGTCCATTATATTATATTGTTAATTGCGATGAAGTATCTCATCAATCATTCCATAGTCTTTAGCTTCTTCTGAAGTCATCCAGTGATCTCTGTCAGAGTCTTTTTCAACTTTTTCCAGTGGATTGCCTGAATGAAAAGCAATTATTTCATATAATTCTTTCTTCAGTTTCAGTATTTCTCTTGCCTGTATTTCAATGTCTGATGCCGCACCTTCAAATCCCCCCATAGGCTGATGGATCATAATCCTTGAGTGTTTGAGTGCAGATCTTTTTCCTTTTGTTCCTGCGGTAAGGAGAATTGCTCCCATAGATGCAGCCATACCGGTACATATTGTGGCAATGTCTGCAGAAATATACTGCATCGTGTCATATATACCCAATCCGGCACTTACTGAACCTCCCGGCGTGTTAAAATAGATCTGGATATCTTTTCCCGGATCAGATGAATCGAGATAAAGGAGTTGTGCCTGAATAATATTAGCTACATAATCATCGATGGGAAGACCCAGAAAAATAATCCTGTCCATCATCAAACGCGAAAACACATCCATCGAAGCAACATTTAACTGTCTCTCTTCAATGATTGTAGGAGATATATAACTGGACCATACAGAAGCATATTTGTGAAGGGAAAGACTGCCAATACCATGCTTGCTTCTGGCATATTTTTCAAAATCGGTTTTATTACTCATTGCTGTTTATTTAGATTTAGAGGATAAAGATACAAAAATATGATATATGATGTAATTATCTGATCCTTATTCAAAAAGCTTGTTAAATTCTTCGGCTGTTACGCTTTTGGGTTGGATATTAATTATTTCCTTTAATGCATCGATAACTTTGTTATCTAAAATATTGTCGGCAATTTTCTTTGCATCATTTTCTCTTTTAAGAGTTTCCCTTGCATAATTTGAAATTTGCTCATCAGTTGCATAATAAATTCCATACTGCTGGAACTGATATCTTGTGATATTCTCTGCCTCTTTGGTAAGTTCCTCTTCTGTTATTTTAATTTCATTATCCTTTGCAACTTTATTTTTTATCAGTTGCCATTTGAGGTCTTTTTTAAAGGAATCGAATTCTTTTTCTATTTGCTCTGAAGTGGTATTTTCGTTCACTTTAAGCAGCCATTTTTTCAGGAAGTCTTCAGGTAGTGGCAGGTCTGTCTTTTCGATTACCATATTTCTGATGTCCTGCATGAGTTTATAATTACTTTCACCTTTCAGGCTGACTGCAATTTCTTCTTCAATTTTTTTATTGAATTCTTCTTCGGTTTTTACAGTGTTTTCTCCGTATATTTTATCGAAAAGGTCCTGATCTATTTCTGCAGGGTAAAAACGGGAAATCTCTTTAATGGTGATCCGGTATGTTTCCCTTATATTTTCAATTTTTTCTTTATCGATTCTCAGTAATCCGGCTATTTCGTTATCATCGGGAAAAGCTTTTCGTATATTAAAATCGACAGTATCACCTGGTTTTTTTTCAATAAAGGTTTTTTTAATCTCCTCATCCTTAATTATGTCAACAGCTACAGAAGTATCTTCGACACTTTCTTCGGAGACAGTATTGCCTTCATTATCGAGAGGCTCTATTTTACCTTTTACCATATCTTTTTCGCCGACTTTGTCAACATTTTTAAAATCTCCGAAACGCCGGGTGTAGTTTTCTTTATGATCGTTGATCATTTTTTCGTCAACAGTTATCTCATACAGATTGACTTTATTCTTTTTGTTGATTTTCAGGTCGACAACAGGTGCCAGTCCCAGTTCAAAAGAAAAATTAAATTCATCCTGGGTTTCAAAATCAATATTTTCTTCCTCGGAGGTTTTGGGTAAAGGATCTCCAAGTATTTCCAGTTTTTCATCTGAGAGGTATTTCTGGATACTATCGGAAATGGTTTTATTTACTTCTTCTATTTTGGCAGCTGTACCGTACATTTTTCTTATAAGGCCTATGGGGACCATACCCGGACGGAATCCTTTTATATTTGCCTTTTTGCGATAGTCTCTGAGAATTTTTTCCACTTTATCCTCATAATCTGTTTTTTCGACTTGTATATTAAGTACTGCATTCAGATCGTCAATGTTTTCTCTGGTAATATTCATATTGTTTATCCTTTATTATATATCTGAAAAACCGCCAAACGCTGTAAATCGAAGGTTAAGGGCGGTTTATCATGTTAGTGCGGATGAAGGGACTCGAACCCCCACGTCATAAAGACACAAGATCCTAAGTCTTGCTCGGCTACCAATTACGACACATCCGCATAAAAATCCCCGCAAAAGTATAGAAAATTACATTAATAACAAACTGAAGAGATTAGCGCCGGAGTTCAAAGCTTTTGCCCAGGTATACTTTTCTTACAATTTCATCTTCAGCAAGTTGAGAAGCAGTGCCCGATTTTAATATTTTGCCTTCAAAGAGGAGGTATGCCCTGTCGGTGATAGACAAGGTTTCATGAACGTTATGATCGGTTATAAGGATACCTATTTTTTTACTTTTCAGATGTGATACGATACTCTGGATATCTTCCACGGCAATCGGATCGATTCCGGCAAAAGGTTCGTCGAGCAAAATGAATTTTGGTTTAATAGCCAGTGCTCTGGCAATTTCAGTTCTCCTTCTTTCTCCTCCCGACAGCTGTATGCCTTTGCTCTTCCGTATCTTCTGCAAACCAAATTCATCCAGAAGTGATTCCAGTCTTTCTTTCTGTTCCTCCCTGGTGAAGTTGGATAGTTCCAGAACAGCTTTGAGGTTGTTTTCTACTGACAGGTTCCGGAAAATAGAGGGTTCCTGGGCCAGATATCCGATACCCTTACGGGCCCGCATATATACAGGCAGTTTTGTAATGTTTTCATTATCGAGATATATATTCCCTTGTCTCGGTCTGATTAATCCGACTATCATATAAAAAGATGTTGTTTTTCCTGCTCCGTTAGGGCCAAGCAGACCAACTATCTCTCCCTGTTCAACTTCAATGGATACATGATCTACAACAGTTCGGTTACGATATTTTTTTACCAGATCTTTTGTATAGAGTTTCATGCGATTATTAAAACATTATTTCATTGGTCGTATGGAACTTACATGAATTAATTAATAATTCCCTTTTGTGAGGTTCTGCTTATGTAAGTTTCATTTCAAAATTCAGGACGTAGTTTCAATAGTTTCTCCGGGATCATTATCATTCATGAATTCCTGATAATCTCTTTCCTTTTTCTGGACAACCCTTTTTGAGATATGAATACTTACCTCGTATAGAAACATTAGGGGTATACATACCAGCAATTGGGAGAAAACATCAGGAGGCGTTATAATGGCAGAAAGGATAACGATAACAACTATTGAATGTTTCCGGTATTTTTTCATGAATTCGGGAGTAATTACTCCAATCTTCGTCAGAAAAAAAGCAATTATGGGAAGTTCAAATATCACTCCTGTTGCCAGGCATATAGAAGATAAAGTCCCGATGAAGGATCTGATATTTATCTGGTTTGTAACATCCATACTCACTTCATATGAAGTAAGGAAGTGAATTGAGAGAGGAGCCAGCATATAATAACCAAAAAGAACACCGGCAAAAAACAAAAGTGAAGAAGCCAGAACAGCTCCTCTTGCATACTGGGCTTCATTTGTATGGAGTGCCGGTTTGAAAAAGAGCCAGAATTCCCTTATGATAAAAGGGAAAGCAAGTATAAGGCCGGACACCATGGCAACAGTAATATGTGTTGTCAGCTGACCTGACATTTTAATGTTTATTATTTCAAAAGGTGTTGTATTGATACATAATTTATCAGTACCCACCAGATGACCAAGCTGACAAAGAATTCGGTTAGTGAAAAAATCAGGATCTTTTGGTGCCAGAATTACATGGTCAAAGATTATATTCTTAAATACAAAAGCCAATACCATAAAGACCACAATGGCTAATATTGACCGGATTATGTGCCATCGTAATTCTTCAAGATGTTCGAGGAAAGACATCTCAGCTTCACTTTTCTTCTTCTTTTTTGATTTTAATGCCATCTGAACATATCAAATTTATATTTCAGCGTGTAAAGATGATAAAACTTCTTATGTAAAGCAATATCAGTATGATGATAAGTTGTCTGTGGATGAATAATTTTGTTAATGAAATTTAAATATTGGATTATGATGAGGAAAATTATTACATTTATATAAAAAGTTTAAAATATTTACGTTAATTCTGATTTATTAGAGGTTGATTTAATGATAAGTGACGGTACAATACATGAGTATTTAAAAAAGTATTTTGGATTTGATACTTTTAAAGGTAATCAGGAACAGATAATAAAAAATGTCCTTGCAGAGAGAGATACATTTGTTTTGATGCCAACGGGAGGCGGAAAATCCTTATGTTATCAGCTCCCTGCTGTAATGGGCGAAGGAACTGCAATAGTTATTTCTCCTCTGATTGCATTGATGAAAAACCAGGTTGATGCAATGCGTAATTTCAGTACTAACGATGATGTAGCACATTTTCTGAATTCATCTCTCACAAAAACAGAGATAGCAAGGGTTAAAAATGATGTTCTCAGACAGGGTACGAAATTGTTGTATGTTGCACCGGAGTCACTTACTAAAGAAGAGAATATTGAGTTTCTGAAGAAAATAAAGGTTTCATTTTATGCTATAGATGAGGCACACTGTATATCGGAGTGGGGACATGATTTCAGGCCTGAATACCGGCGTATTCGTCCCCTGATAGATACTATCGGCCGTTCTCCTATTATTGCTCTTACTGCTACAGCTACCCCAAAGGTTCAGCACGACATACAAAAAAACCTGGGTATTCTTGAAGCAGCCGTTTTCAAATCGTCATTTAACCGTCCGAACCTGTATTATGAAGTCAGATCAAAACAGGATGTAACAAAGGAAATAATTAAATATATCAAGAATAATCCGGGGAAATCCGGAATTATCTACTGCCTCAGTCGTAAAAAAGTAGAGGAGATGGCTGAGATATTGAAGGTAAACGGAATAAAGGTATTGCCCTATCATGCAGGTATGGATTCTGCTACACGGACACAGAACCAGGATAAGTTTCTCATGGAAGAAGTGGATGTAATCGTTGCTACAATAGCTTTTGGAATGGGAATTGATAAACCTGATGTCCGTTTTGTTATACATTACGATATGCCCAAGAGTCTTGAAGGCTATTACCAGGAAACAGGCCGCGCCGGGCGTGATGGCGGAGAGGGTAATTGTATTGCCTATTACAGTTATAATGATATTCAGAAACTGGAGAAATTCATGCAGGGAAAACCTATTGCGGAACAGGAAATAGGAAAACAATTGCTGCTTGAAACAGTATCATATGCCGAATCATCTGTTTGCCGCCGTAAGTTGCTTCTACACTATTTCGGGGAAGAGTATCCGAAAGAAAATTGTGAAGCCTGCGATAATTGCCTGCATCCCAAAGAACAGTTTGAAGGGAGCGAGGCTGTCGTAAATGTACTTGAAACCATTCTTGCCGTAAAAGAAAAATTCAAAGCCGACCATATTGCCCATATTCTGTCCGGGAAAATTACTTCAGCAATAAAGTCTTATAAGCATCATAAACTGGAGTACTTTGGTATCGGAGAAGAAAAGGATGATAAATTCTGGAATATGGTTATAAGACAGGCTCTGATAGCTAAATTTCTTACAAAAGATATTGAAAACTACGGTCTGCTTAAACTTACGAAAAAAGGCCATGAGTTCCTGAAGAACCCCGAGTCTTTTATGCTTGCCGAAGATCATGATTATGCTGATTCAGACGAAGAGGAAAATGCTTTCGGAGCAAAAACAGCAGCGGTTGATGAAGAACTCTTCAGTGTACTGAAAGACCTCCGCAAAAAGATATCAAAACAAAAAGATGTACCGCCTTTTGTCATCTTCCAGGATCCTTCTCTTGAAGATATGGCAATTCAATATCCTGTAACACTTGATGAATTGCAGAATATTTCGGGAGTTGGAGCAGGCAAAGCCCAGCGATACGGAAAAGAATTCGTAGATATAATAAAGAAATATGTTGAAGAAAAGGAAATTATCCGGCCTCTTGATATGGTTGTCAAATCAGTAATCAATAAGTCGGGAATAAAAGTCTATATTATACAAAGTATAGATATGAAAAGGCCCCTTGAGGATATTGCTGAGGTTAAAGGATTGGAAATGAGTGAGCTTCTTTCAGAAATAGAAGCTATTGTAAATTCCGGTACACGTCTTAACCTGGATTACTATATTAATATGGTAATGGATGAGGAAAGACAAAATGATATATTTTCGTATTTCAGGGAAGAAGCCGAGTCGGATTCACTTGAAGAAGCTATCAGTGAGCTGGGTAATGATTATGAAGAGGAAGAAATAAGGCTTATGAGGATCAAATTCCTTTCTGAAATGGGTAATTAACCAATTGAACGGAGATCAATTTATCCGGTTTTCTTCTCTTTTCTTATGGGTTTTATTCGCAGATTTGCTCATTGTCAGGGGGAAGGCCAGACTTATCAGGACCGTAGTAACATAAAAAGGATATACAATCTGAGCCGGGAGAAACCATTTCATAAGGTATATTGATCCATATCTTTTTGTTGTATTTTTCAGAATAAGGTAATCAGGTATCGATTTCATAATAAAGGATGCTAAAAGCACCGGAATGACTTCAGGTATGAAGACTGCTGCAAATAAAAGTGATACCTGTAGCAGTGTTGTCGCGAGTGTTGAGAGAGCCATTACTACTGGTAATTTTTCAGAATAAGACGGGGCTTTTGATATCCATCTCTTTCTCTGCCTGATGAAAGAAGGCAAATCATTACATGGAGAAGTTGTCATTAGTGCCCTGTCTGATTCGAGCCATCTGATTTTTGTTCCGGCCTTCTTAATGATGCTTTGCAATAAAAAAATATCATCCCCTGATGGTATATCATAGCGGAGGTTCACAGAATGTTCCAGAAACACGCTTCTTTTAAACGCAAGATTTGACCCGTTGCACATTACCGGCCTGCCTGCAGCAGCCGTTCCGGCTGTTACACCCTGCAGACTTAAAAATTCAAGTTCCTGGAACCTTTGAAAAAACCCGGGTTTACTTTCCAAAGTAACAGGACAAATTATTAAATCAGGTTTATTGTCAAAGTAGAATGATGCAACAGTCCTTATCCACCCAGCTCCCGGTGTACAATCTGCGTCTGTTGTTATGATAAGATCTCCTGAAACAGCTTTCACTCCTGTTAGAAGTGCTTCTTTTTTCCCTTGGCCACTGTTTTTAATGAGTCTGAGACTATCAAAACAGTCAAAGTGTGATATAACTTCAGCAATATCATCTGTTGAGTTATCATCCACAACCACTATTTCGAAAAGATCTTTGTTGTAGTCTTGTTCAGCCAGAGCAGCAAGAAGATGCAATATCTCATTTGCATTATTTCGGCATGGAACAATAAGCGATACATTTACATTTGGCTCAGATGATGGAATCCAGGGTTTTATTCCGGAAAGACTGACATACACCTTCAGAAGGTAGTATATATATGGTATGATGACTACAAGTAAAAGCCACTGCATCTTTTATTTCCTCATCCATTCATAAAAAGCATAATGTCCGGAATTCATGCCGAGTGCTTCATAGGTCATTTTGGCCTTTATATTATTTGTTTCAACATATAGCCTTAATCCTGCTATGTCCTGCTTTTCTCCCAGGGCTTTAATATATGTATACATTTCCCGGAAAACACCTTTCCGGCGATATTCAGGTACTACATAAACTGATTGTAACCACCAGATGCTGCTATTACGCCAGTCGCTCCATTCATAAGTAATAAGCAGTGAAGCAATAATTTTACGATTATCTTCTGCAACGAAATATTTCCCACGTGATATATCTTTAAAAACAGCAGATACACCTTCTTCGACAATTTTCCCGTTCAGTACAAGTTGCTCTGTTTCCTTGGCCATTTTTTTCTGGAAATTCACAATTACTGGCACATCTTCTCTTGTGGCTTGTCTGACTATCCTCATAATGTTTATTGTTATTTATATTCGTCCCAGCTTTTAATAGCCAGATCTTCAATATTTAATCTGCAAAAGGCTAGGATGAATGCGCTTGCGAGCCGGGCATTGGTAAGAAGAGGTATGTTGTAGTCGACGGCGTTGCGTCTTATTGAGTAATCATTATCAAGCTCGGTGGCACTTAAGTCTTTTGGTATGTTCACTACCAGATCAACTTCTCCTGACTTTATCAGTTCTATAGTGTTGGGCGACTTCTTTTCATCGGGCCAGTAGGCTACATGGGCTTCGATACCTGCATTTACAAGGAATTGCCGGGTACCCCGTGTGGCATACAGTTTATGTCCTCTTTCCCGGAGAGCCCGGGCACTGTTTAGCAGTTCAACCTTTGACCTGGCTGGTCCGGTTGAGAGTAGAATGGCTTTTTTCGGTACTCTATAACCCACGGAGAACATAGCTTTTAAAATAGCTTCATAAAAACCTTCTCCTATACAACCGACCTCTCCTGTAGAGCTCATGTCGACACCCAGTACAGGATCGGCTTTAGCCAGTCTTGAAAAGCTGAACTGGGGTGCTTTTACTCCAACATAGTCAAGTTCGAATACTGACTTGTGAGGTTTTTCAGTCTGAATGCCGAGCATGACTTTCGTAGCCAGCTGAATAAGATTTGATTTGAGGACTTTTGAAACAAAAGGCATACTCCGGCTTGCTCTCAGATTACATTCGATAACTTTAATGTCATTATCGCGGGCCAGATATTGAATATTAAAAGGCCCTGTAATATTGAGTTCGCGGGCTATCAACCTTGAGATACGTTTAATACGGCGGACCGTTTCAAAATATATTTTCTGCGGAGGAAATACAATTGTTGCGTCACCGGAATGAACACCTGCAAATTCAACATGCTCACTTATTGCATAAGCCATTATATCCCCGCTGTCGGCTACTGCATCAACTTCAATTTCCTTTGCATTTTCAATGAATTCAGACACCACAACAGGATATTGCTTTGAGACTTTTGCAGCAAGATCGAGATAATGTTTGAGTTCATTCTTGTTTGAAACAACATTCATGGCCATACCGGATAACACATAGGATGGTCTTATAAGAACCGGAAAACCAATGCGGTCGACAAAATCAAATATATCATCTACAGAAGAGAGCTCTTTCCAATTAGGTTGATCGACTCCCAGGTTATCAAGCATTTCAGAGAATTTATGTCTGTTCTCTGCCCTGTCGATTGAAACCGGAGAAGTGCCCAGCACAGGGATGTTTTCCCGGAACAGACGCATGGATAGATTATTGGGTATCTGGCCGCCTACTGATACAATAACTCCCTTAGGGTTTTCGAGGTCGATAATGTCGAGCACCCTTTCAAAAGTCAGCTCATCAAAATAAAGTCTGTCGCAGATATCATAGTCGGTACTTACTGTTTCGGGATTGTAGTTGATCATTACGGATCTGTACCCTTCTTTTTTTATACAGTCTACTGCATTTACGGAGCACCAGTCAAATTCCACACTTGATCCTATCCTGTAGGCACCGGAACCAAGAACGATAACTGATTTATTGTCATTTTTGTAATCTATATCATGTTCCGCACCACTGTAAGTCAGATAAAGATAATTGGTTACAGCGGGATACTCTGCTGCCAGTGTATCTATCTGTCTGACGTAAGGTACTATTCCCAGTGATTTCCGGTATTTCCTTACTTTCATCAGATCGTCGTTGATCTCTGTCGCTTCAGATCGAAGCACATGACGTGCTATCTGGAAATCGCTGAATCCGTTTATCTTTGAATGGAGCAACAATTCAGGCGGAACATTTTCCAGTGTGCTATATTCTTCCAGTTCATTTTTTATGTTGATAATATTCTTCAGTTTATAAAGGAACCATGTATCTATTTTTGTGAGTTCATGGATCCTGTCGGGGGACATTCCTTTTTCTAGAGCTTCTGCAATTGAGAAGATCCTCATATCGGTAGGTTCAGCCAATTCTTTCTCAATATCGGTGAATTCCAGATCTCTGTTGCCCGTAAATCCGTGCATTCCCTGGCCAATCATCCGGAGTCCTTTCTGTATGGCTTCCTCGAAAGTTCTTCCAATGGCCATCACTTCACCGACACTCTTCATACTACTCCCAATAGCATGGGATACTCCCTGGAATTTATTAAGATCCCAACGCGGTATTTTACAGACAATATAATCGAGAGCAGGTTCAAAACAGGCAGTAGTTGATTTAGTAACAGAGTTTGTAAGCTCATGCAGACCGTATCCTATTCCCAGTTTTGCTGCAATGAAAGCCAGAGGGTAGCCTGTTGCTTTTGAAGCCAGGGCACTGGACCGTGACAGTCTGGCATTCACCTCAATAACCCTGTAGTCGTCGGAATTGGGAGAGAGAGCATATTGTACATTACATTCACCGACAATACCTATGTGTCTTATTATTCTGATCGATAATTCTCTCAGCTTATGATATTCGTTATTGGTAAGGGTTTGTGAAGGTGCGACAACAATACTTTCACCGGTGTGAATTCCGAGAGGATCGAAATTTTCCATGTTACATACAGTGATGCAGTTGTCATATTTGTCACGTACTACTTCATATTCCACCTCTTTCCAGCCTTTTAGTGATTCCTCTACAAGTATCTGGTTTGTGTATGAAAAGGCTTTTTTTGCCAGAGCTTTCAGTTCATCTCCCGTTGAGGCAAATCCGCTACCCTGTCCGCCCAGTGTGTATGCAGCCCTTATAATTACAGGGAACCCTAGTTTCTCAGCAGCCTTAAGAGCATCATCCGCACTCATGACAGCAATGCTCTGCGGCGTCATGACATTTATTTCGTTAAGTCTTCTGACAAATAATTCACGGTCTTCAGTATCATTAATAGCCTCTACAGGAGTACCCAATACTCTTACATTGTATCTCTCAAAGACACCATTTTTAAAAAGCTCTGTACCACAGTTTAGAGCTGTCTGCCCTCCAAAAGAGAGCAGTATCCCGTCAGGCCTTTCTTTGGCTATAACTTTCTCAACAAAAAACGGGGTTACCGGCAGAAAATAAATCTTATCTGCCAGGTTTTCCGATGTTTGTACCGTTGCAATGTTGGGATTTATCAGAATGGTTTTTATCCTTTCTTCGTTAAGAGCTTTTAAAGCCTGAGACCCTGAATAATCAAATTCTCCTGCTTCCCCTATTTTAAGCGCTCCTGAACCCAGGATCACAACTTTTTTTATATCGTCTTTCATTATCAGGATTTGGGGCATAAAAATAGTACAAAAATTATTATCCAAAATTTATTAATTCAAAAAAATGAATATATTTGCAGCCTCAATGAATAATTATGCATAAATCCGAGCGTTTGCTGGAAATAGAGAAGTTGATAAAGGAAGAAGACATTTCTTCCCATGATTTATTGCTGGGTAAACTAAAGAAGAGGGGTGTAAGTTGCACTCAGGCAACATTATCCCGCGATCTTCGTCAGTTAGGAGCTGGAAGAATTCCTGACGGGAAGGGAGGCTATAAGTATGTTATAATGGATAATCCCATAGATTCAGCAGTTAAAAGGGGAGAATTACAATTGCTGCCGGTTATCCATGATATAATTGATGCAAAAGGCTTGATTGTTATAAGGACCATGCCGGGTAATGCCAGCAATACAGCATTTTACATTGACAGCACAGCCCGTTATGAAATAGCGGGAACAATAGCAGGCGATGATACAATATTGATTATACCGCGTGACGGGATAACGAATTCGCAGGCTCATGCATGTCTTGAGATCATTTTTCCCGGCATACATGAACAGGTAAGAAAAAAATAAGTATTTCATTGGAATACTGTCAATAATAATTTACAAATAATAAAGAGAGATGAAAGAAAAAGTAGTATTGGCCTACAGCGGAGGTCTGGATACTTCGGTTATTCTGAAGTGGCTGATAGAAAAAGATTATGATGTAATTGCTTTTGTAGCAGATGTCGGACAGGCAGATGATTTTGAGGAATGCAAAAAAAAGGCTTTACTTCTGGGGGCGTCAAAGGTTATCATTTCGGATCTGAAGAGAGAGTTTGTTACAGACTATGTATATAAGGCAATTATGGGGAATGCCATTTATGAAGACAGGTATTTGCTTGGGACAGCTCTTGCTAGGCCGCTTATTGCTAAAAAGCAGATAGAAGTCTGCAGGCAGGAGGGAGCTTCGGCAGTAGCTCATGGTGCTACCGGAAAAGGTAATGATCAGGTCAGGTTTGAACTTTGTTACTACGCTCTCATGCCCGATGTAAAGGTAATATCACCCTGGAAGGATAAGGAATTTCTGGCGTTGTTCAAGGGCAGGACTGATCTTTTGAAATATGCTTCTGAAAGAAAGATCCCGGTGAAAGCCAGTATTGATAAACCGTACAGTGAAGATGAGAATCTCATGCATATCAGTCATGAGGCAGGTGTTCTGGAAGATCCTATGTATACACTCAACAAGAGTATGCTTGAAAAAATGGTTATGCCTCAGGATGCTCCTGATAAAGAAACCAGGATAGTGATTCATTTTAAAAACGGAGTGCCAGTTAAAGTGATAAATAAGGATGACGGGACACTGAAAGATGATCCGTACGACTTGTTTGTTTATCTTAATGATCTGGCAGGGAAGAATGGTATAGGTCTGCTTGATATGGTTGAAAACAGGTTCGTTGGAATTAAATCGAGGGGTGTATATGAGACCCCGGCAGCAACAGTACTACACCTGGCTCATAAAGACATTGAAGGAATTGCTATGGACAGAGAGGTGATGAGGCTTGTCAGCATGTTGACTCCGAAATTTGCAGAGCTTATTTACAACGGCTTCTGGTTCAGTCCGGAAATGGATTTTCTTATGGCTGCCATTACAAAAAGCCAGGAACTCATTGATGGCAGTGTGCACCTTTGTCTGTATAAAGGTAATGTGATAATTGAAGGGAGAGAATCACCTTCTTCATTGTATAACAGTAAATTATCAAGTATGGATATTGAAGGCGGTTTTGACCAGACCGACAGCAGAGGCTTTATAAAGATAAATGCCATGAGGCTTATGGCACACAGGGCTATTATCGAAGAAAGCAAAGCGAGATAGTTTTGCAGGAAAATTCACAAGGCAGTAAAGCCGTTTAACAAACACTATTGAAAACATGAAACTTTGGGAAAAAGGTATAAAACCGGATCCTGCAATAATTGAGTATACTGCGGGGAAAGACAGAAAAACCGATCTTGTATTTGCCAAATGGGATATTATAGGCTCAATGGCGCATGTTATAATGCTCGAATCCACAGGTTTAATTTCTGAAGATGAGAAAAATGATATACTGGATACTCTTTATTCACTATACAAAAAAGACCAAAAGGGAGAGCTTGTTATCGAAGAAAACATAGAAGATATTCATTCACAGGTTGAAAAAGAGTTGGTATCGGTTCTTGGTCCGGCAGGGAAGAAAGTACATACAGGTCGTTCCAGAAATGATCAGGTATTGCTTGACATGAGGCTTTACCTGAGAGAGGAGATAGATAATCTGGCTGTCCTTACAGGCAAACTTTTTGATACATTTATTTCATTAAGTAATAAGCACAAAGATTCACTTCTTCCGGGGTATACTCATATGCAGCCTGCGATGGTATCTTCATTCGGTTTGTGGTTTGGGGCTTATGCAGAATGTCTGAGTGATGACCTGGCTCTGTTGTGTGCAGCACGTAATATCAATAACACTAATCCTCTGGGTACCGCAGCAGGATTTGGAACCACTCTCCCGATAAACAGAAAACTGACTACAGATCTTCTTGAATTTGATGATCTTTTGTATAATTCAGCTTATGCCAGTCTGAGTCGCGGAAAGGTTGAAATGGCTGTTGCTTCCGGACTGGCATCTCTGGCACAGACTCTTGCACGATTCTCGATGGATGTATGTCTCTATATGAGTGCAGAATACAGATTTGTTGATTTTCCTGAAGAATTTGTTACCGGTTCAAGTATAATGCCTCAGAAAAAGAATCCTGATGTGTTTGAACTTATACGAGGTCGATCAAATATTATCCAGACATTGCCCGGTAAAACAGCTATGCTGGTCTCTAATCTTCCTTCAGGGTATAACCGTGACCTGCAGTTATTGAAACAATTGTTGTTCGATGCTTTTGCAGATATTAAGGAATCTGTTGAAGTGATGATACTTATGCTTAATAATATCAGAATAAGGAAGAATATCACAGATAATACTCTTTATAATCCTATTTTCAGTACGGAAGAAGTTAACCGTCTGGTTAAAGAAGGGATTCCTTTCAGAGATGCATACAAAGCTGTTTCTGAAACAATAAAAAAGGCTTCTTTTTCAAAGACAACAATATCTGATTATGTTCATGAAGGTAGTATCGGGAATTTGTGCAATAAAGAAATAGAAAAAAGATTCAGAGATCGGTTGAAGTGTTTTAAAAACCAGCCGTCAGATGAAATTGTATGGAAACTGATGAAAGCAGGAGGCAGGCCATAGGTCTGATGCCAGATAGTCTGACGAATGCTGGTGGCTATGTTCGGAATCTCCTTATTTCTTCAATAAACATATTAAATAAGTATGCAGTATCTGTAGGGCCACCGGATGCTTCGGGATGAAACTGGACTGAAAAGAAAGGTTTGCCTTTATGTTTCATCCCTTCATTGGTTTTATCGTTAAGATTAATAAACAAAGGTTCCCATTCTTTCCCCAGGGTATCATTATCAACAGCATAACCGTGATTCTGTGATGTTATATAAGCCCTTCCGCTACTTAATTCCATTACAGGCTGATTATGACTTCTGTGGCCGTATTTTAATTTATATGTATCTGCTCCTGAAGCAAGTGCCATAAGCTGATTCCCAAGACAAATACCGAAAATAGGAATATCTTTATTAAAAGATTTTCGGATGTTATTAATAGTGATATCGCACATTTTAGGATTGCCCGGACCATTAGTCAGAAAGAGACCGTCGTATTCTTCATTGGTAAAATCATGATTCCATGGGACCCTTATTATAGTAACATCATGTTTCAACAGGCTTCTTATAATATTATATTTTACTCCGCAATCAACAAGGAGTATTTTGTATTTTCCGGAACCGTATGTTTTAATGTTGCGGGTGCTGACTTCTTCAACCAGATTAAGCCCGTTGGGGTCGTAGAAGGGTATTTCGGTATTCTCCGGCTCAAGTTTGCCCAACATGACTCCTCTCTCCCGGATTTTTCTGGTAAGAGCTCTTGTATCTATGCCATAGATCCCCGGCACATTATTCCGTCTGAGCCATTCATCAAGACTTTCTGAGGCATTCCAGTGGCTGTAGTCAAAAGAATAATCAGACACGATAAGTCCTTTAATATGAATGGATGATGATTCATAGAATTTATACAGACTGTTCTCTTCACTTTTTGCCGGAGCTCCATAGTTACCAACAAGAGGGTAAGTCAGACACAGGATTTGTCCGCGGTATGAAGGATCAGTAAGACTTTCAGGGTAACCGGTCATAGCCGTATTGAACACTACCTCACCTGCAGAAGGAGTCTCTGATCCAAAAGATTTTCCGTAATATACTGTTCCATCTTCAAGTGAGAGTTTTATTCTTGCCCTTTTTTCCATATACAGATAAAAATTACTGTGTTTATTTTTAATTTCAACCGCTTTGCAAGGCTGTATTTTCCCGATTATACTGTATTCTGCAAAACACTTTACAACCTTTTCCTTTCACATCTCTGCCCGGGGTCTGTCATGGGTTGGTAACTGTGAAATCTCCGCCGAAGATAGATAAAAATACGATAAAAACACTTAAATGTAACTCTGCTATGGTTTTATCCGGAGTGGAAAAACTCATGGAATAGTCAGACAATCAATTTGTTGAAAAGTGTCTTAATTTACATTTCGGTATGGGATACAATTAAATTTTTATTATTACTTTTATGGTTGTTTTTTTGCTAAATTTTTAATTTAAATTGACCCGATATGAAAAGAACGATTGCAGCATTATTATTACCATTTCTTTTCTTCAGTTTTTACGGACTAAACTCATGCCGTAACAAATCACAGAAAGAGGTAAATAAGGTAGAGATGGATCAGGTTGAGACCATTGAAGTACAGATTGAAGAAAATGTCTATCCCCTTCCTACATCTGCTGAGGTTATCAATATGCTTCAGGATCTTCAGGTAGGATATATTTTTGGAATATCCAATCCTGTTGATAATGCAAATAAATATATCAACAGCACATCTAAGGCTCTTAATATGGGGGTTTTCGGAGCAGATCTCAGTTATGCAACTCTTTACAACATACAACAGGAAGTGATCAATTATCTGGATGCCATAAGAATATTGGCCAGTGAATTGAATATGTCGCAGATATATGATGAAACATTATATGACAAGATCAAACAGAATTTTGATAACAGAGAAGAGCTGGTAAATATTTTAACTGCAGCTTTTGAAAATACCTATAGTTATCTTAGTGAGAATGACCAGCAGGCTTTAGCGCTTCTTGTCGTTGGTGGAGCATGGGTAGAAGGTATGTATCTGACTACTCATGTCTCAGAAGCAGCTTACCAGATAGCCGGAATATCGAAGAACCTGCTTGAACAAAAAAAATCATTTGAATTATTCCTGGAAATTTCAAAACCATATGAAAATGATCCGGCAGTAAGTGATCTCTTAAGTAAATTGGAGCCTGTAAAGGCAGTGTATTCTGATCTTTCTACAAGTCTTACAGAACAGAACATTATTGACATCACCAAGGCTATTGAAGTAGTACGTGCCCAGATAGTTCAATAGGGATTATTAAACATATGACCGCATGCTTGTCAGTCTGCGGTCTTTTTTTTCTGTTTTCTTATGAGGGAATCCGTTTTACTGGCATTAATACACATCTTTGCCATAGTTTCTACTGTCAATCCGATGGGTATTACTTCCCGGGGCAGGAAAATACTCCGCAATTACCTTAGGAGGTACCTTAACAGAGAACTTGAAGAAGAATACTATGCCCTTTTCGAAAATAACCTCGATTTTTATTCAAATGAACTTAAAAGTATTGATAAGGATGATCTCACGGATGAGAATTCTCTGATTGCTTTTCAGATTACCAATATTTGTCGCCAGATAAAGAAAGGGCTTTTTCTTGAAGAGAGAATGATAGTTTTTCTTCAGCTGATAGAATTTGCCTATGAAGACAGGCAGGTATCGAAACAGGAAAAAACAATTATTGATATTGTAGCAAAGACCTTTAATATTCCCAGAAAAGAATATAATAATGCTACAACATTCATGGTAGGCAGTAATTTCGATGATATTTCTCCGGAGTGTCTTCTTCTTGTTGAGGGAGATAATCAGGAATCCCGGGTTACCACTACTCATAAAAACTATAAGGAATGGCATCATCTTAAAATAAAGGGGTTTAAAGGTCAACTCTTTATCTTACATATTGAAAGCACGGGGAATCTGCTTTTTACCTATGATGGTCCACTGACTCTTTATTTTAAGGGAAGAGATGTAATAGCCTGCAGGACATATCTTCTTGAAAGAGGTGTTAATATCAAGGGAGTGGGTATTGAACCTGTCTATTATTCAAGAATCTACAAGAAATTTGTTTCAGAAAAATTCTCAGATAAGAAAGTAGTATTTGAGGGACATGATCTGGAATATCTTTTCAAGAACTCTGAAAATGGTGTCAGGAGAATGAATTTCAGAGTGGAGTCTGGTAATCTTATTGGTATTATGGGAGGAAGCGGAGTGGGGAAGACCACTTTGATCAATATGCTTCACGGCAAGATAAATCCCACGACAGGCCGGCTTTTTATCAACGGATATGATTTGCATAAGGAGAGTGAAAAGATAAAAGGGTTAATAGGATATGTACCTCAGGATGACATGCTCATCGAAGAACTTACTGTTTATCAGAACCTGTATTTCAATGCCCGTTTATGTTTTGGTGATTATACCCCCGGGCAGATGAACGCCACCGTCGAAAAAGTCCTTAATGATCTTGATCTGTGGGAGATAAAAGATCTGCAGGTAGGAGGTCTGCTCGATAAGAAAGTAAGCGGAGGGCAAAGGAAAAGACTGAATATAGGTCTTGAACTCATGCGTGAACCAGTAATACTTTTCATTGATGAACCCACTTCAGGGCTTTCTTCTTTTGATTCTGAAAAAGTGATGACTCTTCTAAAGAATCAGACACTGACCGGAAAACTAATCTTTGCAATAATACACCAGCCTTCCTCCGACATAATAAAGATGTTTGACCGGCTCTGGCTACTTGACAAAGGCGGCTATATGATTTATGACGGCGATCCGGTGGAAGCCCTGGTATATTTTAAGACAGAAACCTCACAGGCAAATGCTTCGGAAAGCGAATGTCCTACATGCGGAAATATAGAGACTGAAAGTATACTTCATATCGTTGAAGTAAAAGTAATTGATAATGAAGGCAAACCGGGTAAAGAGAGACAGGTAAGTCCTATTGAATGGTATGACAAGTACAGGAAAAAGATGATGCCTGTGTTTGATAAAATACCAGAGAAACTGAAAGTACCCAAAAGTAATTTTAAAGTACCCCGTAAATGGGATCAGGTAAAAACCTTTGTCAGACGCAATATTACCCGTAAACTTGCTGACCGCCAATATATGACCATTAACCTCATTGAAGCACCTCTGTTGGCAGTAATACTGGGATATATTTCCAAATTCAGTGAAAAAGGAGAATATATTTTTTCGGACAATATTAATTATCCTGTTTTTTTATTCATGTCCATAATTGTTGCTCTCTTTTTAGGACTTACTGTTAGTGCCGAGGAAATATTCAGAGACAGGAAAATACTGGAAAGAGAGAAATTCCTTAATCTCAGCAGATTGAGTTATTTTTTATCGAAGGTCAGTTTTCTTTTCTTTCTCTCTGCTATACAGGTTCTTTCTTTCGTATTGGTGGCAAACGCTGTCCTGGAAGTGAAAGGTATGTTATTAAGACACTCGCTTATCCTTTTCTCCACAGCATGTTTTGGTAATATCCTGGGGTTGAATATATCTGCCGGCATGAGGACAGCAGTAAGTATTTATATTCTTATTCCCCTTTTACTTGTTCCCCAGTTGTTGTTAGGCGGGGCAATGATCAAATTCGACGAACTTCCCCGGTCACTGGCAGGGAAATTATATGTACCGGTGATAGGTGATATTATGGCAACCCGTTGGGCTTATGAAGCAATAAGTGTTGAACAGTTCAAGAGTAACAGATACGAAAAACCTTTGTTTGAGTATGAGATGAATAAAAGTCAGGCCGACTGGAATGCTTCTTTTCTTATCCCGATGCTAAGGGTGAAGGTTGATCAATGTATAAAAGCAGGAAAAGATCCTTATTACAGGGAACACTCAGAAATCAATCTCACTAAACTAAATTACCATATTGATGATCTTTCGGATATCTCAGGAATAAAACCCGGATCATGGGTTGACAGGCTGAATTATGATTCCTTTGATGAATTGACAGGAGACGATACGAAACAGTATCTTGACAGTCTGGATAAATATTTCAGAATGATCAGCAGAATAAATTCAAATGCCCGTGATTCGGTAATAAGTGTAACAGAGAACAAAATGGGGAAGGATGAGTATTTGCATCTTCGTGAAAGCCATCACAATGAGCGCCTTGCGGATCATGTGCTCAATAGGCTGGCAACAAACAAGATATATGATTCTGATTATTATGACAGATTAATTCAGCAGGCCGATCCTGTTTTCATGAAACCGGCTTCAAAATACGGAAGAGCCCATTTCTTCGCTCCTTACAAGCAGCTCGGAAATCTGAAGATTGGTACGCTTATCTTTAATGTTGCCGCAATATGGATAATGACAATATTTCTTTTTGTCACATTGTACTATAACATTCTGAATCGTTTCATTGTGTATCTTGAGTCTCTTAAATTACCAATCTGGAGAAAGTTTGGACGTGAATTGTTACGTATCTGAAATATAAAAAGACTAAATGCACCGGATCCGGCCAAAAAAAAACCTGGGGCAACATTTCCTTAAAGATAAGGCGATAGCTTCCAGAATTGCTTCATCGCTTACAGGGGAAGGATATAACACAGTTCTTGAAATAGGTCCTGGTTCAGGTGTACTGACCTCTTTTCTTTTGCAACGCAATTTTTCGGATTTCAGGGCGATAGAAATAGATAATGAGTCCTATTATTATCTGAAGCAGGCTTTTCCAGGACTGAAGAATATTATCAGGGGAGATTTTCTGACAATGGATATAGATTCATTTTTTAATGAACAATTTGCAGTAATAGGTAATTTCCCTTATAATATATCCAGCCAGATATTATTTAAGATACTGGATCATCGTGACAAGGTAACAGAGATATGTGGGATGCTTCAGAAAGAGGTTGCAGAAAGGATATGTGCACCCCCGGGTTCAAGGACATACGGTATTATGAGTGTTCTGTTACAGGCCTATTATACAGCAGAATACCTTTTTACAGTGGAAGAAGAGGCTTTTGTTCCCCCTCCAAAAGTAAAATCGGGTGTTATCAGGTTGAGACGTAACACACAGGAGATTCTGGATTGTGATGAAAAGCTTTTTTTCAGGGTAGTAAAAGCAGGATTTAATCAGAGGCGAAAAACACTTAGGAATTCTTTGAAAGCAGTATTCAGACTCAGGAATGAAAATCATCCGGATCTGGTATTAAGACCGGAACAGCTGTCGGTAAAAAGCTTCATTGAACTAACCCGTTGGGTTGAAGAAAACATGATACTTTCAGAATGAATAGCCGATGGCATCTACCGGATTCATTCTTGCTGCCGAATAAGCAGGGGCATATCCTGCAACTATGCCTATTATTCCTGAAACAAATAATGCAAGGGTAATATTTCCTCCGGTAAGGTGTATGTTCATATCATACAGATAGTTAATAAATAGAGTTGCAATAAAGATCAGCAATATTCCAAGTATTCCTCCAAGAATGGATAGCAGCACCGATTCAACGAGAAATTGCTGAAGAATAAAACCCCTTTTAGCTCCCAGAGCTTTTTGAATACCAATAATATTTGTTCTCTCTCTAACTGACACAAACATTATATTTGCTATTCCGAAGCCTCCTACCAGGATTGCAAAGCCACCGATAAGCCAACCACCTGCATTAATGAGAGTGAATACAGAATCAAATCCCTGAGAAAGCATTGTCGGTGTATTGATAGAAAAATTGTTCTCTTCAGCCGGCTTTAATCTTCTTGAAGCTCTGAGGATCATTATTACTTCATCAGATAATTCCTGAGCTGAAATACCGGGTTTGGCTTTTATTATCATCTGATTATCAGAATATCTGTTTCTGAGATTGATGAATCCTTTGCCAAAGTTCATTGGAACAATAGTCAGCTGATCCAGGTTGCTTAAGGATATAGCTCCTTCTCCCTCTTTTTTAAGAACACCAATTATTATACATTTCCGTCCGGCTATTTTTACCTCTTTGCCTACAGGGTCAGTATCTTCAAATAGGGTTTCTGCTATGTCAGCTCCCAGTACTACCACATTACTTCTTCCGGAGAATTCAAAAGGTGAAAAATACCTTCCATTGGCAATCTCAAGAGAGATAACTTTCTCTAGATCGTCAGTGACTGCAGCAATAACCACATCATTGGCTATATTATTTCCGTATTTTACTTTTTCTCCCTGGCCAACAACAAGAGAAACAGCTGCAGCTTTTTCACACCCTGATCTTACTGCCTGATAATCGTTAAGGGATATTGTTGGCCATCTTATGATGTCAAAGTAGTCAAAACTACCATCCATCGACCATGGGATTTTCTGGACATAAAGAACATTACTCCCCATTGAATCAATACTGTCGCGTATAGATTTTTCGAGCCAGTCAAGGACAGTGAATACTGATATGATACAAAAAATTCCTATAGTAATCCCAAAAAGAGAAAGGAAAGTCCTCAGTTTATTGACGACTACAGAGTTTATTGCGAAAAGTAATCCTTCCTTGAAAAGTTTTAAAAACATTAGACGGTAATGGAATAAAAAAATATAGTTCAAAGATAGAAAAAAAGAGAACTCCGGCGTTTAAAACAATATAACTTAGTATGTAAAGATAATCATGCTTTTAATTCATTGGTGTTAATAAAAAAATATCTATTTTTACTCGCCCGAAGAAACTTTGTCTGGCGATCTTAATAATCAGGTAATGAGTGAGAAAAAAATCCGCAGCGCTTTAATATCAGTATATCATAAGGAAGGACTTGATGAAATTGTCAGCCTTCTTCATAAAATGGGTGTTAAGATATATTCAACAGGAGGAACATTTTCCTTTCTTGAAGGTCTTGGTATACCGGCTGAGAAGGTGGAAGATATTACTACTTATCCGTCTATTCTGGGAGGGAGAGTCAAAACATTGCATCCCTCGGTTTTTGGTGGAATACTGGCCCGGCGTGATAATCCTGAGGACATAGAGCAGCTGGTCTCTTACAGGATACCTGAAATTGATCTTGTTGTTGTGGATCTTTATCCATTTGAACAGACCGTAAGAAATACAGATGATGAAGCTGAAATAATAGAGAAGATAGATATTGGAGGGATATCTCTGATACGGGCTGCAGCAAAGAATTATAAAGATGTTGTCATTATTCCCTGCAGGGATCAGTATGCCGGTCTGCTTGCCTTGTTAAAAGAAAAAGACGGGATAAGTGATTTGCAGGCAAGACGGCATTTTGCTGCAGAAGCTTTCAGGGTATCCTCAAATTATGACACTGCAATTTTTAAATATTTCAACAGAGAAGAAGGTATAAACTGTTTCAGGGAAAGTATAGACAATGTTTATCCTCTGAGATATGGAGAGAATCCTCATCAGAAAGGTGTCTTTTATGGCGATCCGGATGAGTTGTTTGACAAACTGCACGGGAAGGAGATATCCTATAATAACATTCTTGATATTGAATCGGGATTGAATCTTATAGATGAGTTTTCGGAGATCACAGTCATTATCATTAAGCATAACAATCCCTGTGGGGCAGCTTCGAGAGATAATCTTAATGATGCCTGGGAGGCTGCTTTGGCCTGTGATCCGGTATCAGCTTACGGAGGGATTATAGTTACCAATACAGCCATAGATGCTGCAGTTGCAGAGGCTATTGGTAAAATATTCTTTGAGATTATCATTGCACCCGATTATTCCACTGAAGCTCTGGAATTATTACAACAGAAGAAGAACAGAATAATACTGAAAAGAAAACCTTCTCCTCTCTCAGATTATAATTACCGCTGGTTATTGAATGGTGTTCTCTGGCAGGAACGTGATAAGTCAACCGAGACGGAAAAAGATATGAGGCCTGTTACGACAAGGGAGCCCCATTCATCAGAGAAGGAAGATCTTGTTTTTGCTAATAAGCTTGTTAAACACAGTAAATCGAATGCTATTGTACTGGCAAAAAACAAACAGTTGTGTGCCAGTGGTGTTGGACAAACATCAAGAGTGGATGCACTTAAGCAGGCTATTGACAAAGCCAGGGTTTTCGGTTTTGACCTGAAGGGGTCAGTGATGGCTTCGGATGCATTTTTCCCTTTTCCCGATTCTGTCGGAATAGCACATAAAGCAGGGGTTACAGCTGTTATTCAGCCCGGAGGGTCAGTGCGTGATCAGGAGTCGATAGATTATTGCTCTGCCAACGGGATTGCAATGGTTTTTACCGGAACGAGACATTTTAAACACTAAAAATTATTTCTAATCTCTCATTATATGGGTCTATTTTCATTTTTAACGCAGGAGATTGCTATTGATCTGGGAACAGCTAATACAGTTGTGATACATAATGATAAGATTGTTGTTGATGAACCTTCAATTGTTGCTATTGACAAAAACACGGGGAAACTGATAGCAATAGGAGAAACAGCCAGGCAGATGCATGGCAAGACACATGAAAACATAAGGACTATCAGACCTTTACGTGATGGTGTAATAGCCGATTTTAATGCTGCCGAACTGATGATAAGAGGTATGGTTAAGATGATCAACAAAGGTCCAAAACTTTTTTCTCCTTCTCTTAAAATGGTTGTGGGCATTCCTTCAGGCAGCACTGAAGTTGAAATACGTGCAGTACGCGATTCATCAGAGCATGCCGGTGGCCGCGATATATACATGATATATGAGCCTATGGCCGCAGCAATAGGCATAGGACTGGATGTTGAAGCCCCTGAAGGCTCCATGATAATAGATATAGGTGGAGGAACAACAGAGATAGCTGTAATAGCTCTTGGCGGAATTGTATGCAATAAATCAATACGAATTGCAGGAGATGGTTTTACAGCAGATATCCAGGCTTATATGAGACATCAGCACAATATCAAAATAGGTGAAAAAACAGCTGAAGATATAAAGATAGGCGTAGGAGCCGCATTACCCGATATAACCAATGCCCCACCCGATTATATTGTGAGAGGTCCGAATATTATGACAGCTCTTCCTATTGAGATACCTGTATCATATCAGGAGATTGCTTATTGTCTTGATAAATCGCTCTCCAAAGTAGAAGCAGCCCTTTTAAATGTTCTTGAACAAACCCCTCCCGAACTATATGCTGATATTGTCAATAAAGGTATCTATATGGCCGGAGGCGGTTCTTTGCTCAGAGGACTTGATAAGAGACTATCCGATAAATTAAATATTAATTTTATTCCGGTTGAGGATCCTCTTCATGCTGTTGCCAGAGGAACGGCCGTTGCACTAAAAAATGTTGAAAGATTCCCTTTCCTCATGAGATAATCCGCCTTTATGAATGAGAAACCTGTTAAACTTCCTGGAGAGATATAATAACCTGATTATCTTTCTTGTACTAGAGGGAATAACTTTCTGGTTGCTAAGTACGGGAAATGATTATCATAATACCCGGGTAGTGAAGACGACAAGAGGTATTACTTATTATCTGGAACAGAAATTTAACAATACACGGTCATATTTCTATCTGAAAGAGATCAACAACAAACTTGCTTCAGAAAATGTAGCTTTGAATAACAAACTGGACCGGTTTATGCGATCAGATGATTCGCTTTTTTTTTCTGTATCTGACACTCTGTTTGATCAACGTTATATTTATTCCTCTGCACGTGTGGTAAATAATTCGATAAACCGTCAAAAGAACTTTTTCACCATTGATAAAGGATCTTCTCATGGTCTGGATGTTGATATGGCTGTTATGGCCGATGATGGTGTGGCTGGTATTTTGGTGGGATGTGCACGGAATTTTTCTGTAGGAATGTCTGTACTGAATCTCGATTTCAGACTTAGTGCCAGAATAAAGTCAAACGGATATTTCGGATCACTTACATGGGAAGGGAACGATTACCGGCATGCTGTATTGAGTGAAATACCCCAGCATGTTACTTTTGGTATTGGAGATACAATAGAGACAACAGGTTTCTCAGCAATTTTCCCGGAAGGTCTGATGATAGGGACAATAAGTGATTTTGAAAAATCCGGAGGTGATTTTTATAAGATAACTGTTCTGCTAAAGACTGACTTTAAAAAACTTTATTTCGTTGATGTAATAGCTAATCTCAGTAAAAAGGAACAACTTGAACTGGAAACAAGATTTCAATGATAAATGCAATAATAAAATACAGCCTTCTGTTTATCCTGCTGATACTGCTGCAGATTTTATTATTCAACAATATTCAGTTCAGCGGATATGTAAATCCCTACGTTTACATTATGTTTATCCTTCTCCTTCCGTTTGAAACACCTTCCTGGCTTTTGCTATTTCTGTCTTTTCTGACCGGTTTTATTGTTGACCTTTTTACTGGGACACCCGGCATGCATTCGTCAGCCACTGTTCTGGCCGGTTTTGTTCGTCCTTTCGTTCTGCGTATTACTTCACCACGAGATGGTTATGAGGCAGGATCATACCCTTCGATGATGCTTTACGGTTTTAAATGGTTCATTATCTATACTCTGACAGTAGTGTTTATCCATCATACAGCCCTGTTTTTTATTGAGGTTTTCAGATTAACAGGTTTTCTTACTACCTTATTGAGGATTTTTTTAAGTTCGCTGTTTACAGTGACTTTTATTCTTCTTCTGGAGTTTATTAGAAAAGTAAGATAATCACCGGGGCATGAAAGACAAATTCGCCAGCCGCAGATATATTATTTCAATGCTGATCATACTGATAACAGTTATTCTAGTTATCAGACTGTTTATTATACAGGTAGTAAAAGATACTTACCGGATGTCGGCAGAAAATAATGTGCTGAGGTATGTCACACAATATCCTGCACGTGGACTGATATATGATCGTAACGGAAAGCTTCTTGTTTATAATCAGGCAGCCTATGACCTTATGGTTGTTCCGGCTCAGACAGATGTGTTCGATACAGCTATGTTCTGTGATGATCTGGGAATAACACGGGAGATCTTTATGGACAGGATTAAGGCAGCCAGAGATTATTCCAGTCGTGTTCCCTCTGTGTTCCTTAAGCAAATATCTGCCGAAACATGGGCCGGCTTTCAGGAAAAGATGTTTCAGTATCCTGGGTTTTATGTTCAGCCACGGACACTCAGAAAGTATTCCCGACCTGTCGCATCACATCTTCTGGGCTATGTAAGCGAGGTTGATGAAGATCTTATCACTAAGGATCCTTATTATAAACCCGGAGACTATATAGGTAAACTTGGTATAGAACAGGCCTATGAAAAGTATCTGAGAGGAACTTGTGGAGTAAAGATTTTTATGGTGGATGTTTATGGTCGGATAAAAGGTTCCTATGCAGATGGAGAGATGGATACTCTTGCAGTTCAGGGAACAGATATCATTTCTTCCATCGATATGGATCTTCAGGAATACGGGGAGGTACTCATGGAGAATAAGACAGGGAGTATTGTTGCTATTGAACCGGCTACAGGAGAAATTCTCACTCTTGTTTCTTCACCTGAGTACGACCCGGGTTTGCTTGTTGGACGGGTAAGAACAGAAAACTACAGACGTCTGTCGGCTGACACTGTTTTTAAGCCCTTGTTTAACAGGGCATTTATGGCCTCTTATCCACCAGGATCAACCTTCAAACCAATAAACGGATTGATAGCCTTACAGGAAAAGGTTATTACTCCTTCAACAGAATTCAGTTGTAATAATGGGTATCTGTTCATCAGCTGCCATTCACATAAGTCGCCACTTGATCTGGAAGGCGCAATAATGAATTCATGTAATTCATATTTCTGTCAGACCTACAGGAGGATACTAGAGAACCCGGAATATGTATCCGTATCAGAAGCTTATCTTAAATGGAAAAGCTACCTTGATGAATTTGGTTTTGGAAAAGTAAGCGGGAGTGAGTTCATCAATGAACTACCTGGCTTTATCCCGTCAACAGATTATTTCGACCGTTATCATGGGGAAGGTAAATGGAAAGCACTTAACATTATTTCAATGGCAATAGGTCAGGGAGAAGTTGGGACTACTCCTTTGCAGATGGCCAATATGACAGCAGCAATAGCCAACAGGGGATTCTATTATACACCTCATATCGTTAAATCGATAGGTAAGGAAGAAACGATAAATCCTGAATATACTTCAAAGCATAGTATCAGTATCGATTCTGTGCATTTCGAAGCTGTTATAAAGGGAATGGAAGCTGCTGTCAATGGTGGGGAAGGAGCAACTGCACGAATTGCTTCCATTGACAGTATTATAGTATGCGGGAAAACAGGTACTGCACAAAATCCACATGGGGAAGATCATTCAGTTTTTATTGCCTTTGCACCAAAAAATGACCCGAAAATTGCTCTGGCAGTGTACGTGGAAAATGCAGGTTTTGGAGCTACTTACGCAGCTCCAATAGCCAGTTTGTTGATCGAAAAATATTTAAAGGGGGATATATCTCTAAACAATAAATGGAAAGAACAGTATATCAATAATCTGAATCTTACTGATACAATTCCTGAGAATGAGACGGAGCGTTAATATATGGGGAAGGATAGATAAGCTTACTATCCTGTTGTTTCTTATAATGGTGACAATGGGTTGGTTTAATATCTATGCTGCCGTTTACAATGAAGAACATAAGGAAATATTTGATCTTTCTCAGCGCTATGGGAGACAGTTCATCTGGATAATAGCCACAATAGTGCTTGCAATATTCATAATTATTATTGATAGCCGTTTTTATTTATTTTTTACATGGCTTATTTATGCCCTGATGATTTTTCTGCTGATACTTGTTCTTGTTTTGGGCAGAGAAATAAATGGTGCAAAATCATGGTTTGAATTCGGTCCTGTTTCTTTACAACCATCTGAATTTGCTAAATTCACTACTGCACTGGCACTGGCAGCATATCTCAGCAAACGTAATGTCGATCTGACCCGTGCAGAGACATTTCTGACTGCTGCCGGTATTATATTACTGCCGGCCTTCCTTATTTCATTACAGCCTGATTTGGGATCTACAATGGTTTATCTTGCCTTCTTTATTGTGCTATTCAGAGAAGGTATGAGTTCATATATATTCATTTCAGGAATATTGATGGTAATACTGTTTTTCCTTACATTGCTTATAAATAATCTTTATCTTCAGCTGGCACTCATCTTCCTGGCTTTCGTAGTGGCTTTTCTTGCTACAAGAAAATGGAAACTATGTCTTACAGGATTAGGAATTTTTCTGATAACTGGAGGAGCCCTTTATGCTATTGACCGGTTTCTTTTAAAAACGGCAGGTAATAATCTGGTGATAATATTGTCTGTAATTCTTTCCGGAGTCGCCTTTGCATATCATTTCTATCTGAAAAAAGCCAGGATACTGATGATAATTTATATTTTTCTTCTTGGGGGAGTGTTATTTATCAACTCTGTTGATTATACTTTTAATCATCTGCTTCAACCTCATCAAAAGGAGAGAGTTGAAGTAATGCTTGGTATTAAGACAGATCCTCATGGTACAGGTTACAATGTCAACCAGTCGCTTATTTCGATAGGTTCAGGCGGACTGTTAGGGAAGGGATATCTCCAGGGAACTCAAACGAAATTTAAATTTGTACCTTCTCAGAGTACCGATTTTATTTTTTGTACAGTAGGAGAAGAATGGGGTTTCGTGGGGTCTTTTATCGTTATAGGAATTTATCTTTTCTTTTTGCTCAGATTAATAATGCTGGCGGAAAGGCAGAGGGAAAAATTCTCAAGGATATACGGATACGGTGTGGTCTCTGTGTTATTTATACATTTTTTTATCAATATTGGTATGTCAATAGGTCTTGTACCTGTTATCGGTATCCCTCTCCCGTTTTTTAGTTATGGCGGCAGTTCATTATGGGGTTTTACTATTCTGTTGTTTATTTTCCTGCGTCTTGATGCCGGCAAAACAGAATATCTTGTCTGATCAGAAAGGAATGGTTATCCTGTGAGATATTTCTACCCCGAAATCTTTCTCTACATAATCTATCAGTTGTGGAAAAAACTCCAGAAAATCGTCTTGCAGGGAGTAATAATTCTTTTTCAGCATACGTATTGCAAAACTGCTCTGTTTGGGTAGTGATGTTTGTGAGCTAAGAGTTTTAAGTACCTTTTTTATCCCGTGCAGGGTTTGGTATGATTCTATCCAGTTATTAATGATAAAGAAAGGTATTGTTTCTTTTACCTTATCGGGGAGCATGTCGTAATTATTCACCATTGCCCTGTAGAAATTATAAGTTACACTCTCAAGAGGACGGCGGGAAAACAAATCCCATTCTTTTGTCAGGAAATGGTCATAAATAATATCTATAACTACCCCGGCATATTTATAGTATTTTTTTGAGAAAAATATCTTACTTCTGTGAACGACAGGATGCCGGTCGGTAAAGTCGTCTATATGACGGTGAAGAATAATGCCTTTTCTTACCAGGTCGGGATATTTTAAATAATCACGTCCTTTTACATAATCGCCTATGTAATTACCAATAATTATTTTATCGGAATCACCTGAGAGATATATGTGGGCGAGAACATTCATACTTTTTTATAGGACAATTAATCCGGCATATAGTTTATCGCTTGATAATAATTTGTCATTTCAATTTTGTGATTTAATGGGTGTTTTAATTGAATTAACAGTATTACAGGCATTTAAAATGTAGATCAGGTAATTAAAAAAAACCCTTAATTACTCGGAATTCAGCCATGCAAATTATACATTTGTTTATTCAATTTAAAATTAAACGGTTTTGCAAAATAAAAATTTTAATAATATAAAACGGTTTTATGAGCACCAAGAATATAATAATAATAGGAGCTGCCGGAAGAGATTTCCACAATTTCAACACTTTTTTCAGGGATAATGAAGATTATAGTGTCAAAGCTTTTACAGCAGCGCAGATACCCGACATTGATGGCCGTAAATATCCTGAAGAGCTTGCCGGTAAGCTTTATCCTGAAGGGATACCTATTTATTCAGAGCAGAGGCTTCCCGAATTAATAAAGGAATTCAGTATTGATGATTGTATTTTCTCCTACAGTGATGTTCCCTATGAAAAAGTGATGGCTGTAAGTGCCATTGTCAATGCTTCCGGAGCAAATTTTGTACTCTTAGGCCCTTCCGCCACAATGCTAAGCAGTTCCAAACCTGTGATAGCTGTTGGCGCTGTGAGGACAGGATGCGGAAAAAGTCAGACTTCAAGGAGGATAATAGAATTACTTATGGAAAAAGGATTGAAAGTTGTTGCGATTCGTCATCCCATGCCCTATGGTAATCTTATTGAACAGAAGGTTCAGCGCTTTGCAGTCCTGGATGATCTTGAAAAGCATAAGTGTACTATTGAGGAGATGGAAGAATATGAGCCTCATGTGGTAAGAGGGAATGTTATTTATGCAGGTGTTGATTATGAAGCTATATTGAGGGCAGCAGAAGAAGATCCTGCTGGTTGTGATGTGATAGTGTGGGATGGAGGTAATAATGATTTTCCTTTTTATAAGCCCGACCTTATGGTTACGGTAACTGATCCTCACCGGGCAGGACATGAGTTGAGATATTATCCCGGAGAGGTTACTTTCCGTATGGCTGATGTCGTTATTATTAACAAGATCGACAGTGCTGATCCCCAATCAATAAATATAATAAGGCAAAGTATTGAGAAAGTCAATCCGAAAGCCATTGTTATTGACGCTGCTTCACCTATAAGGGTTGATAATCCTTCTCTGATAAGAGGTAAGAGAGTTCTCGTTGTTGAAGATGGTCCCACTCTTACACATGGCGAAATGAAAATTGGGGCAGGGACTGTGGCAGCTCATAGGTTCGGTGCATCAGAAATAGTTGATCCCAGACCGTTTACAGTGGGGAAACTAAGTGAGACATTCCGGCTTTATCCCGGTATTGGAACTCTGCTGCCTGCAATGGGTTATGGCAGCCAACAATTGGCAGACCTTGAGAAAACTATTAACAACACAGAATGTGATACCGTTATTATTGCCACTCCTATTGACCTTAACAGAATAATAAAGATCAGGAAACCCAATACCAGAGTCTATTACGATCTTCAGGAAATAGGTGATCCCGATCTTTCACAGGTTATTAATGAATTTGTCGAAAAAAAAATATAAATCCTGACCAGTTCAGTCCGAACCCGAAATCATACTTATTACCTACTGAATCAACATGGCATTCCATATCGAAAGGCCCTTCCTCATAATGTTCTTCAACGGTTTTCATATCTGCCGGCATTTGAAGTGGAAGATGTCCTGAAGGTTCTGTTGTTCCTGAAATTATTTCTCTAAATGTCTGATCATCCCGGACATTGAACCCAATCAGAATTGCCTATGCCTGTTTTTTATACAGGATCTGAATTTGTCTTAATGAATTAATTATCTTTTTACTCTGGCATTTCCTTTCCAAATGCTCCATACCTGTTCTTCATCGGCAGGCTGTCCATAATCGGTCACTACTGTTGTTGCCAGAGCTCCTGTTGCCCATCCGAACTGAATCCATTTTTCGGGTTCCCAGCCTCTCAGGATAGCATAAAGCATGCCTCCGACAAAACCATCTCCGCCTCCTATACGGTCGAGAATGTTTATTTCACGTGGTTCAGCAACATGCCAGTTGTCACCCTCAAGCATTATGGCACCCCATAGATGTTCGTTTACACTAATGACTTGACGGAGAGTAGTTGCAAAGACTGAAGCATCAGGATATGCTTTTTTTACCCTGCCAATCATTTCCTTAAAACTCTCTATCTTACCTGCCAGGTCTTTTCCTCCCTCTTCAGGACCCTTGATTCCCAGAGCAAGCTGGAAATCTTCTTCATTACCAACAAGGATATCGGAAATACCTGCTATTTCCCTGAAAGCTGCAGAAAGCTCTTTTTCCCTGTTTTTCCAGAAAGTAGCACGATAATTAAGATCGAAAGAAATACGGGTACCGTTTTTCTTTGCTTCCCTTGCCAGTTCAAGGCAGAAATTGCTGGTATCAGGCGAGAGAGCAGCTATTAAACCTGAGAGATGTAGTATCTGAACTCCTTCTTCACCGAATAATTTTGGAAGATCGAAATCTTTAACATTAAGAGTCCTGCCAACTTCTCCGGAACGGTCGTTGTGTACTCTGGGGCCGCGAGGGCCATGGCCTGTGTCGGCAATATTAAACTGGTGTCTGAAACCCCACGGTCCACCCTGTTCAACTTCTGTGCCTTCAAAAACCATGTGACGGCCTGCAAGATTATCCTTTATCATTCTTGCTACAGGACTATCCTTTACGAAAGTAGTGAGCACTTTGACAGGGAGACCCAGATAGGAGGATATGCTGGCAACATTTGTTTCGGCACTGGTTACATGCATCATAAATGTTCCTGTACAATGCACAGGCTGTCTGTCAACAGGAGTTATTCGCACTCCCATGCTGGTAGGGACTACCATAGCCCATTTGTAGTCTTTTTTTAATTCTATCATCTTAATACAAGTTTAGTATTATTATTTTTTCATTTTCTCCTTTAGTCTTTTTCCTTTTTCCTCGAAACCAGGTTTGTTTAGCAGGGCGAACATGTTGTTTTTATAAGCTTCAACTCCGGGTTGATCGAAAGGATTGACGCCCAGGATATAGCCGCTTATGGCACATGCAAGTTCAAAGAAATAGATGAGCTGGCCCATATAAAATTCGTTGAGCATAGGTACATCGATGCGCAACACAGGTACATCCCCGTCATTATGTGCCAGTATAGTACCTGTTTCAGCACAGCGGTTCACTTCGGAAACCCTTTTGCCTGAAAGGAAATTCAGTTTATCGGAATTGTCTGTTTCTGAAGGTATGGTAAGTGTTTTTGCAGGATTTTTGATTGAAAGTATCGTTTCAAACATCAATCGCTGGCCCTCTTGTATGTATTGTCCCAGAGAATGGAGATCGGTTGTGAAATTTACTGAGGCAGGGAAGATACCTTTTCCTTCTTTTCCTTCACTTTCGCCATAGAGTTGTTTCCACCATTCAGCCAGATAATGAAGTTTCGGAGTGAATCCTGCAAGGATTTCTATAGAACGTCCCTGTTGCAGCAACAGATTTCTGGCTGCAGCATAAAGCAGAGAAGGGTTAGTCAAAGCTTTTTTGTTCCTTCGTGAGATATCTTCAAATGCTTTGGCTCCTTTAATAAGGGCTGATATATCCAGTCCACTGACCGCTACAGGAAGTAAGCCAACAGGCGAGAGTACTGAATAGCGGCCACCTATATTATCAGGAATATCGAAAGTATCATAACCATATAGTTCACTCAATGATCTCAAGGCCCCTTTTGAGCTATCGGTAACGGCAATAATCCTGTCAGCTGCCTGCGCTTTGCCTACTCTCCTTTCCAGGTGCTCTTTAAGTATCCTGAATACTATTGCCGGTTCTATGGTCGTTCCCGATTTAGAGATAACAATAATGGAATAATTTCTTTCATCAAGGAGTTCGAGAAGGTCTGAGATATAATCTTCGCACAGGTTATGGCCTGCAAACAACACATCGTGACACTTCTTTTTCAGAAGAGGTGAGAAGGAATGTGAAAGAGCTTCAATTATTGCTTTGGAACCCAGGTATGATCCACCTATGCCCACTACTACAGTGGTATCGGATACATTCCTAAGATGCCTGGCACATTTTTCCAGTTTACTGACAGAAGGGTGAATATCATCGGGAAGTGAGAGCCAGCCAAGGAAATCATTGCCTGCTCCTGTCCCTGTATTGAGAGAATCAAGATGAATAACTGATTTCTGGGCAAGAGCAAAAATCTCTTCAAAAGAAACAAATTTCTCTGTGTTCTTCAGATCAATACTAATATTCTCTTTCATTTCATCAGGTTTTAGTGGAAATTATCTTATAAAGGGTAAAGTTAAAAAAAACCATCAGGAACAACCCTGACGGTTTCTAAAATAATGGAAGAAAATATGTTGATATGAAATTATCTTTTTTGTATTCCTCCTGCGCTTGAAGAATGAGCGTCAAGATATGTGGGATTTCCTTTATAATTGATATCTCCTGCACTTGATGAACGTGCCCGCAGTTTTTCCGTGATAAATATGTCTGCATCTCCGGCGCTGGAAGCTGACACATCTGCTTCCCTGGCTTTCAGGTTATAAGCATTCAGATTACCTGCACTGCTCAGATCTGCAAAAAGTACGTCTGTTTCACCCGAGAGAGTGATATCACCTGAACTGCTGATATTGACATCTATCTTTTCGGCATATACATCCAGCTTAATATCACCTGCACTGCTTGCTGACAGCATTAGATTATCAGTTGTCACAGGACTTATACCTACAACATCACCTGCACTTGAAGTGCTTATTGAGTTAATATCCGTCAGTGTTACATAAACCTTCTTGCTTTTAGCCCTGCGGATATTGGCATCTGTGTAAACATGCAGCACTCCGTCTTTCATTTCTGTCAGTATGTATTCATGCAAATTCTCATCGGCTTCAACTTTAAGTTCTGGCCTTTCTCCCTGTTCAAGAAAAACATCGATGCCGGTACTTACCTTTATTCCTGACACATTAACAGGTTCTCTTTCTTCTGTGATGACTTTCCCGTTACCGGATACAGTCTTACGGAACTGACCATTAAGGCATGAACTTATCCCAAATGATATTAAGACGATTAAAACAATTCTCAGATTTTTCATGGCTTTCCTGATTTGATTTATTTCTGTTTCTTCAGGATAAAGACATCAGGATTTTATAAATGTTGCATGAATAAGGATAAAAAACATTGTAATTAATTCAAATCATTTTTATGCTGAGAACAGTTTAAATTATCTGAAGAGGGAAAGATCAAGAGATCTGACATTGTTCTTAAAAGCTGCGACGAAAGCCTGGGGATAGCCCGATTTTCTTAAAGCGGCCTGTAGTTCTCTGGCAGGTTCCAGAGACGTGAATTCTCCTGCTGTATAACGATATTCTTTCAGGTAGTAATATATGTAAGTCTCATATCGTTGACCGTTCACAGTTATCTCTTTAATATTTTGCTGTTTTGCAGTGGAGAGGAACTGTACACGGTAAATAACGATATCCCTGAGTTCATTTCTTACAGAAGACACAACTCTTACAGTATCAACTCTTGCTTTTTTGGAAGCTACAGCTTTCTCGGTTTTGGGGTTTTGCGCTGTACTGGCGATTTCTTCTTTCTTTGTTTCAGATAAAGTAACCTCAGAAGGTTTTGTCTCTGTAGCTAAGAGGGTCTCAGACTTTCCTACTACCGCAGGAAAGCCGGCTTTTTCTTCTTTTGTTTGGACTGTAACAGCTTCCTTTATTTTTTCTTCCTGTTTATAACCGGTTGCTTCCTTTGGTGGCTCCTGTGCAATGTCTTTTTTGTTTACTGCCTGAGAGATTTTTACAGTATCTTTTTTCGTTACTGTATTTTTCGGCTCTTTATTAGCAGATTCCGGTATTAATACTTCTGCAACAAGGGCCTTGTGAGGGAAAGTCATATCCGAAAGTGCAATACCGAGAATTGCTGAAGAAAGGTTTTTTATCGTATCAGGAGCATATTCATTTTGGAAATTTATCTTATACAACTGAGTTTCCAAATCATTATTTCTTTTTTTTATTGTAACAAAGCCTGTCCTGTTGTCCTTCCGGTTAAGTGTGAAAGCCACTTCATCATCAGGAGTGTTGATGAGACTGGTCAGGTTATAAGGTTCTTCCCATTCTTGTCCGTTAAAAGGGCATACAAATACATCATATCCTCCGTACCCCGGATGTCCTTCAGAAGAAAAATAAAGATTGTTGGCAGAATCCAGCAAGGGGAAAAGCTCGTTTGATGAAGTATTTATCACTTTACCAAGATTCTCCGGAGCCGACCATTTATTATCTGTTTTACGGGTTATAAAGAGATCCATCCGGCCTGCAGGCCCATCTTTGTCAGATGCAAATATCATAAAACTCTCATCGGCGGAAATTGTGGGATGGCTATATGCATAGCTGCCGGTGCAAAAATCCAGTGGTGCAGGTGACTCTGTCCATTTTTCAGCTTTTTTATCTGTGGCAGGGCTATATGTTGCCATATAAATTTTTTCAGCAGGATCTTTCTTACCTCGTTTGGTGAAATACATAGAACTGTAGTCATTGTTAAATGATACAGCCTCGCAGGGATAAGTAAAAGCTGGAGAAGCAGGGAATATCACCGGGTTTAATGGCATAGTATCTGTGATGGCAGAGTAATAGGCCTGAATAGTCCCGAAGGAGATATGTACAGGGATCATTCTGGACTGCATTTCTGAGCCGGAAAGAAAAATTATTCCTTCCTTATAGAACTGGATTCCTGAGGAAGGCGGAACAATGTTAAGGTTGAAGGAATCGACTTTGACAGACAAACCGGAGGTAAGGGTATCCTGCCCGCTGTCGCTATTATTTATCTGAGTTTCTGATGACAGGTTATTAAATGAAGAAGGATAAGAGTATGAGAACAAACTCAATAAAAGCGAAAATAATACTGACACAAACAATCTTATCATATCTTTAGATGAGATAATTTTTACCAGTGGCTTGTTCTGTTGGCAAACCTGTTATTACCAAGATTTATTCCAATTCCTATTTCAGCTGTCAGCTCTTTTTTATAGAAGGGTATATTCCTTGGTATCTGGAAGAATGTCCCAACATAAAATTTTGGATATTTGTACTGGAAGAAAAAAGGGATTTTGTCGAAGTCATGGAAATATGTTCCCACACAGAATTTCCCCATATAGAGCCTCAGACCCGGTTTTATCATATCAGTTATCTCGTTTATATCAGTTGATATTGTATCGCCGGAATAAATTATAAGTGAAGGTTCAAGCACTATATCCAGGGCTCTGCTAAGTACAAATTTATACCCGGTGTGAAAAAAATACTGTCTGTCTATAGCGTGTGCATACAGGCTGAGAGAGTCATTCTTATGCGGGTTCCCTAATATGTTTGTGATGGAGAAACCGATATAGAAATTGGGATCATAGTAATAAATACCTGCATCGGCATTGAATGACAGAAGGTTTTCTTCAGGCAGTTCAAACAATTCATCTCCGGGTACATGGCTGTATATTCCTTTGACAGCAATACCTGCTGAAAGGAATGATAATTCTTTTTTATTTACAGGAAAATGATATGCCCCTGCGATACTTCCTCCGAGATTTCTGTTTTGTCCGATCTGATCGTTAAAAAGGGCGCCACCTATGCCTATATTGCTGTATTGTCTTAGTTTAGGGGACAATGAATATCCTGGTCCTTTGTTCCAAAGCCTTGTATTTGTGCTGAGAATTTGTGAGTATGAGTTGTTTTGCAGAGAGGCATTAAGATCAATGGAAGTGAAGTCCTTGCTTCCGGCAACGGCCGGATTAAAAATGAAAGTAGTGAAGATCCTGTATGATACCGGATGAAAAGGTGTTTCCTGACCGTAGGTAGCTAAGAAAGGCAGAAATAAACCTAGAATAAGGACACACTTTCTGATGTATAACATGTTAGTAATTTATAAATAGTTAAAGCAGATAAAAACAATAGTTGTTTTGTTATTCATTATATTTAATTGAAGCTTATACTTCATTTTGAATTTTTTTACGGGAACACTCATCCGATCCATTTTTCTACATCTTCAGGCTTGGGATTTGTAAGTCCCAGTTTATTTTTTTTATTGTAGCCGCACATCTCGTTAAAGAGTTTTCCTGCTTTTGCCTCTTTCAGTTTTTTACAGGTGTTAAATCCCATAATTTTAAGATGTTCTATCCATTCTTCAGGTATTCCGCATTCAAGAAATTCCTCTTTTCTGCTTTCGCTAACTTGTTTAGGATTTTCCGGTTTCATTTGCGGGAAAAGTAATACATCCTGTATGGAAGGCTGATCTGTCATAAGCATAGTTAGTCTGTCAATTCCTATACCCATTCCTGAAGCAGGAGGCATTCCATATTCAAGAGCTCTGACGAAATCATGATCAATAGCCATGGCTTCATCATCTCCTTTTTCCGATAGCTTTAATTGTTCTCTGAACCGGTACATCTGGTCAATAGGATCGTTGAGTTCAGAGTATGCATTTGCCAGCTCTTTGCCGTTTATCATTAATTCGAATCTTTCTGTCAGCCCTTCTTTGCTCCTGTGCATCTTGGTAAGAGGTGAAGTCTCAACAGGGTAGTCTGTGATAAAAGTAGGCTGAATAAAGTGATCCTGGCATTTCTCTCCGAAAATATTATCTATCAGTTTTCCTTTTCCCATTGACGGGGTATGTTGAATCCCGAGCCTGTCACAGGCACTCCTGAGCTCATTTTCGTTCATGGATGAAATGTCCAGTCCTGTATATTCTTTTATTGCATCCAGCATAGTAATCCTCTTATACGGAGGATTAAGGTTAATTGTTTTACCTTCATAAAGAATCTCTGTTTTTCCGTGAAGATCAAGGGCTACTTTTTTGATTATTTCTTCAGTAAATTCCATCATCCACTGATAGTCCTTATATGCTATATATATCTCCATAACTGTGAATTCCGGGTTATGTGTTCTGTCCATACCCTCGTTTCTGAAGTCCTTGGCGAACTCATAAACACCTTCGAAACCGCCTACTATAAGACGTTTGAGATATAATTCGTCGGCAATTCTCAGATAAAGTGGAATATCAAGAGTATTATGATGGGTGATAAAAGGTCTTGCTGCAGCTCCTCCGGGTATGGGCTGAAGTATAGGAGTTTCAACTTCAAGATATCCTTTTGAGTTAAAGAATTCCCTCATGGATTGGATGATAAGTGATCGTTTTCTGAAGACATCCCTGACATGGGGATTGACGATAAGATCGATATATCTCTGACGGTAACGCATTTCAGGATCCCTGACGGCATCAAAATAAGTACCATCTTTCTCTTTGACGACAGGCAGAGGTCTGACAGACTTGGAGAGAATTGTAAATTCTTTCACATGAATTGTCGTCTCTCCCATCTTAGTCCTGAAAACAAACCCTTTTACTCCGATGATATCGCCTATGTCCAGCAGACGCTTAAAGACAGTATTATACATCGTCTTGTCTTCTCCCGGGCAGATTTCATCCCTGCGGACATAAATCTGTATCCTTCCCGAAGAATCCATTAGCTCGGCAAAGGAAGCATTACCCATAATACGTCTTCCCATTATTCTGCCAGCAAGGCAGACATCCGGATAGTTGTTTTTTTCAGGGATAAAATTGTCTAGTATGTCCTGTGCAAAAGCATTGGTCTTATATTCAGCTGCCGGGTAAGGATCTATTCCCAGCTTCCTGAGTTCCTCAAGGGATTGCCTTCTTATCTGTTCCTGTTCACTCAATGATACGTCACTCATGATTTCTTAAAAATTTGTGCAAATATAGGAAAATTCACTTGTCGGAAAGTGCAGAAGATTGGTCTTTTAAAGTGACAGACCTCGTCAGGTGATATGTGATTATACACTTAATCATTAAAATTTTTGTTCAACTCTTTTTCAAATATAATGTTTTATCACAGTAAGCCGCTAAGAGTTTATGATTACATGTAATATTTAGTTTTTGTACCTTGCGGCAGTATTAATAACACTACATTAATGGCAGAAAGATTACCAAAATGGTTTAAGATGCAAAGAGCGAGCGGAGCTGATTATTCTAGGTTAAAGAGGTTGATTGAGCAGAACAGGCTCCATACAATTTGCACAAGCGGAAACTGTCCTAATAAGGGAGAATGCTGGAATGCTGGCACTGCTACATTTATGATACTTGGCAATATCTGTACCAGAGCATGTAAATTCTGTAATACCATGACAGGAAAACCTTTTCCACCTGACCCTGATGAACCAGAACGCCTTGCAGAAACAATTAAGCTGCTTGGGCTGAAACATTGTGTTATAACCTCTGTTGACCGTGATGATTTGCCCGACGGGGGAGCATCATTCTGGGCTCAGACTATCAGGATGATTAAAAAGATAAATCCTTCTGTTACTATTGAAAGTCTTATTCCTGATTTTGACGGAAGACATGACGAAATTAGAAAAGTAATAGACTCAGGTCCTGACATCATATCACATAACGTTGAAACAGTAAGGAGATTAACACCTCACATACGATCAAAGGCAAAATATGATACAAGCCTTGATGTTATTAAATACATAGCAATGAATAATGTTGTTGCAAAATCGGGTTTTATGGTAGGTCTTGGCGAACATGAAGATGAGATTTACGAAACCATAAGTGATCTTTCCCGGACGGGATGCAGTATCTTAACTATAGGTCAGTATCTGAAACCGTCATCTTCTCACATGGATGTAGCAGAGTACAGAACACCCGAACAATTTGCAGAATACAAAAGGGCAGCTTTATCAGCAGGTTTCAGATTTGTTGAAAGTGCCCCTTTAGTCAGATCTTCTTTTCATTCAGAAAAACATGTGAAGGCTGGATAATTTTGATTATATTGCAAGTGCTTAATATGAGGAAGTGCATTGAGCTATATTGTTAAATTTGAAGATATTGGCCTGAGTGATTATAAAAAAACATGGGATTATCAGGCAGAAATATTCAAAAAACTTATAGAAAACAAAATTTCCGGGAAAGATAATTCTGATAGTGAGAATCCACTTATTGCGGGAGTATTGATTTTTGTTGAACATCCTCATGTTTATACACTTGGCAAAAGCGGTTCGGAAGACAATCTACTGATTGATAATATTCAATTAAATGCTAAAAATGCAGTATTCTACAGAACTGACAGAGGTGGCGATATTACATATCATGGTCCGGGACAGATAGTGGGCTATCCTGTTTTTGACCTTGGTATATTAAGGATAGGTTTAAAAGAATATATTTCCAGACTTGAGGAAGCAGTTATAAGAACGATCAGAGAGTACGGTCTGGAAGGGAAAAGGATGGAAGGCAGAACAGGTGTATGGCTTAATTCAGGGATTGAAGGGAAAGAAAGAAAGATATGTGCAATAGGGGTCAAAGCCAGCAGGTTTATTACCATGCACGGTTTTGCGTTTAATGTTAATACTGACCTGAACTATTTTAATTATATCAATCCGTGCGGATTTACAGATAAAGGTGTTACTTCACTGGAAAACGAAACAGGAACAGAACAGGATATTGAACACGTTAAAAGTATTTTAAAGGAGAATATCAGAGATTTGTTTGATCTGGTATGGCAAAAACATATAAACAATGGATAAGAAATGGGTCATCAAAGAAAGAGGGGATGTAGCTGTGGTAAAGCAATTGTCGGAGGCCCTGGGAGTATCTGATTCACTGGCTAATCTGATGGTTCAGCGTGGTATTACCTGTCCCGGAGAGGCCGACTCCTTCTTCAATCCAAGTATTGACAACCTGCATGACCCTTTTCTGATGAAGGATATGAATCTTGCCGTCGACCGCTTATCAACAGCAATAAAAAAGAATGAAAGAATACTGGTCTATGGTGATTACGATGTTGATGGCACTACAGCCGTAGCCCTTATTTATTCTTTTTTGAAAAGTGAGAAGGCAAATGTAGATTATTATATTCCAGACAGATACAGTGAGGGCTACGGAGTTTCTACACAGGGTATTGATTTTGCATCAAAGAATAATTGCAGGCTTATTATTACACTTGACTGTGGAATAAAGGCCGTGGAAAAAGTACTATATGCCAGATCAAAGGGTATTGATGTGATTATCTGTGATCATCATTATCCGGGAGAAGAAATACCTGAGGCTGTAGCTGTCCTCGATCCTAAACAACCTTCATGCAGCTATCCCTATAAAGAGTTGTCAGGATGTGGCGTAGGTTTTAAACTTGTTCATGCCTATTCAAGAATACAGGGAATACCTTTCAGTGATATTGCCCATTACCTTGATCTTGTAGCAGTAAGTATTGCTTCCGATATTGTGCCGGTGACCGGAGAAAACAGGGTCCTTGCATATTTCGGACTAAAACAGCTGAATGAATCTCCACGGATGGGATTAAAGGAGATACTTCGTGAAGCTGAAATCTGCAGATTATTAACAATCGAAGATGTTGTCTTCAAAATAGGTCCGAGGATAAATGCAGCAGGAAGGATGGAGACAGGCAGTAAGGCTGTTGAATTACTTATTTCTGATAATCCCAGACAGGCTACAGAAATAAGTAAGGAAATAAATACCTTCAATATCGAAAGAAGGTCTATCGACAGATCGATAACTACCGAAGCAATGAGAATGATTTCGGAAAATAACCGCTCAGTCAATTCCCGAACAACGGTTCTTTATAATCCACAATGGAAAAAAGGTGTTATCGGGATCGTCGCTTCAAGACTTATTGAAACTTATTACAGACCCACAGTCATATTAACCGAATCAAACGGCTTTGCAACCGGATCAGCCCGATCAGTACAGGGTTATGACCTCTATCAGGCAATAGAATCCTGTAGCGATCTGCTGGAAAGTTTTGGCGGACATATGTTTGCTGCCGGACTGACTCTCAAAAAAGAAAACATTAGCCCCTTCATTGAAAGATTCGAACACTATGTGAACAATACCATAACAGAAGATCAACTCTTCCCAAGGATATTCATTGATATGGAGCTCGATTTCTCAGAAATAGACGAGGATTTTTTCAGAATAATGAATCAGTTCCAACCGTACGGGCCTGAGAATATGAGTCCTGTCTTTGTCTCATATAATGTTTATGATACCGGGTCCGGACGTATGGTCGGTTCCAGCGGAGAACATCTTAAACTGGATCTCTGCCAGGATTCACATACTGTGAAAAAAATTCCTGCAATAGCATTTGGGCAGGCTGATCACTTTGAATATATAAAAGGGGGGAATCCTTTTAATGTCTGTTATTCAATAGAAATGAATGAATTTCGTGGCAACAGAAACCTTCAGTTGAATATCAGGGATATCAAAATACCTGAGGAAAATTCCGGGAGATAAAAGTGATTAGAAAATATGTTATCAGTGCCATAGCCTGAATTGAATCTTTAATTCACTTTTTACATTATTACTGTAATCCGACAAGGAAAGCGAGCTTAGTCCGTATTTTACTCTGAATTCAGAGTTTTTCCATAGTGCCCATCTGATCATCAGATAAGTTCTGCTTCCTTTCCCCGAGAGAGCAGGAATACTGAAACTATGCAGCAGATCATTCTCATAAGTGTAGAGCCTTGAATCCCAGTCGTCGGTATTAAAAAGACAATATCTGAACCATAGGGCAAAACGTCCTCTCCCTGTATTATATATGATATCCTGAAGAAAAAGTGTTCCCTGACTAAAGGATGGATTGACATACTTGTAGTCTAATCGTGATGCTAGTGTTAAATTGTTGTAAGGGCTAAATTTAGCCTGTATTTTAACTGTTCTGCTGACATTTTTTTCAATACCGGCTATCCCGGTTGCACCGGATTCATTTTTCTCGACACTGTTCATCAGATAAGAAATGTCGATATTCAGACTCTCATCCGGAGAATATTTCATTCGTATTTCATATCTTTTTGCCATTGAAGGAAAATCACTCCTGTATTTCAACCAGGGGAAGATGCTGAAATCACAGGCGGCACTTATAAAAAGATATTTTGCAGCTTCAAAAGTAAAATTGGCTGTCATCCCCTTTTCATTGGCAGCAGAAGGATTTCTACCAGGACCATTATTATGGAATGCTGTAAAGCCAGGAGAATAATGCCGGAATAAAAAATTCATGTTAAGCCTGTCAGATGGTCTGATAGTTATTCCCTGCGTAACAGCTGCATTGTTGAGGTCATTTGCAGATATCTCGCCATACAGGAGAATTTGTTTAAGCAGGCTGTTGTATGAAAGGGAAAAAATACTATTCATTCTATTATTTAACCTGAAGAGGTATTCAGGAGAATCATTTGTGGAGCCAAACGGCAAAGCCAGTCTGTCGTATGACCAGCCTATGCCAATGCGATGGTTGTCAAGGTTATATGATATGTCTATGCCTGTAACTGTTTCTTGTACTGCATCTTTTTTTGCCAAAAGAGATGCAGTGTTATGAAGACCGCTTTTATAAAAATTACTTATAAACAATTCAGAGGAATCTTTTGACCATTCAATTGTAGCATCTACAGGGTGATGAGAGCAGAAAAGAGTTAAACCAATATCCCTGAGTGCAAATTCTGCCGCGACACCCCGGAAAAAATTATTTTCATCAGATGATGTATATGGTTTTATCTCATTCCTGGCTGGCATATAAGTTGTTGCATTAGCTAAAAAGCCTGTACGAAAAGATGTGTTTACGTTTGTACCCAGTCCGAATCTTACACCAAAATCACCTGCAATGAATTTTCTTATTATTTGTTTCCCTGAATATTGTATATATGCGGAAGCAAAATCAGGGAGGGGAGGTGTGCCATTAATGAGTTTTTCACCTGCATCTTTCTCAAAGGTAAACCCACCTGTAATATTTCCGGAAGAAATACTGTACTTCGATAATAATTTCCATTGTGATCCGGCATACGAATTGTCTTTGGTTTGGGGTTTTATGATGGCATTGCTTATAAATTTACCTCTTGTTTTATGTGAATTGCCTGTAACCTGGGATTCATTTTCAAAAGTTATGAAGGGTTTCATCATTCCCGTAATATGTTTGTTGAATCCTTTAATTACCTCCAATTCATGGATTGAGACCAGGCCTTCCGTTTTTGTGGTGTAATCAATTAAGGCTTTGATCTGTAAATCATCCAGAAAAAACAGACGCGACACTTCGTTTTTATCTGTCGAATTAATTCTGACAGGATTCTCATATAAGGAATTCAGGTATTCTGTAAAAATTGCTGCATTTTCATAATCGGTATCGTTTGCCGACAGCTCTTCCGCAATATTCCGTATTGTTTCTGAAATATCAGCCTCCTGCCCTGAAAGGATAAATGACAGAAAAGACATAAGTATTGCATAAGAATATTTTTTTATCATTCAGCCGGTGCTTTATAAAACAGGCCTGTTCTCTTTTCCTTTATTACGTTTTGAACACTATTGACAGGAAATGTGATAGTCCGAGTTTTTCGTGAGTTGAAATGCTCAGGTTAAGATATATATTCTTTATTGTCAGTCCGGTGCCAAAAGAAAATGAACAGTTACGGGTATTAAATCCTCCCTGGAGACACAAATTATCTGTCAGTACGTAAGTGAACCCTGTTTTTAATACAGGTCTTTCAGATGAGCACATTTCTGTTTCTACTGCAGCAAAGAAGTCTTTGTTCAGTTGTATTCCGGCACCCGTTGTAATGGTTGAAGGCATATTTCTTTTTCTCAGGGCATCCGGCAGAGGGTTGAACATGTGAAGGCCGGCAAAGATGTTTTCTCTTATTTTTATAAAAAAACCAGTTTCAAATGTTACGGAGTGATGAAGTTGAAACTCTCCGGAAGCTTTTTCAGAGAAATAATCAATCTGGATTCCGGCGGATATTTTTTCTGACAGGTGCAGACCGCAGGCGAGACCCGTCATCGTTCTGCTGAACTCTTTATATCCGAAGTGAGAAAAAATCAGTCCTGCTGATCCTGATCCTGATGGGATAATAAGGCCCGCGCTTTTTGTAGCCAGTTGGCTCAGGCAAAAACGGTCCTGATAATTTATTGCCGCTACGATACTGTTTTTTTCTGCAAGGAGAGCCTGGTTGTTAAATGACGACCAGAATGATTTACTGTATAATGATAACGATCCCATCCCTGCCTCTTCTGCTCCGGTTATCATACGGTAAGGATTAGAACCTGAGGCAGTTAGTGGCAGAAAAAATACAGACAAACAAACAAATATCTTGTGCAGCGAGTACAAGTATTTACTGGTTATACTGCCAAGATAAGAAAAATGTTAATTGGTTTTATGTCTGAATCTTAATTTTTTCAGTTCCTTGTTTGCTTCTACAATTTTCTGTTTGAGACCTTCTTTATAAGACTCAACTTCTTTCCTGATTTTTTCATCTCCTGTGCTTATTATCTGGGAGGCCAGAATAGCAGCATTTTCTGCGGCATTGACGCCCACTGTGGCTACAGGTATTCCTGGAGGCATCTGCAGTATTGACAATACAGAATCGAGTCCGTCAAAAGAGACCCTGACAGGTACCCCGATTACCGGTAGAGAAGTGAATGCTGCGATGACTCCCGGGAGATGAGCGGCCATACCTGCGGCGGCAATGATGACTTTAAGCCCACGTCCCGATGCTTCTCTGGCAAATTTCTCAACTTCTTCAGGAGTCCGGTGTGCCGACAAGGCATTCATTTCAAAAGGTATACCGAAATTATCCAGAACCTGTGCTGCCTTCTCCATGACAGGCAGGTCAGAAGTGCTTCCCATTATTATACTTACGAGAGGATTCATATGAAAAATTTAAAATTTAACTTCCTGATAAGGACAAAAATAAGGTATTATTTTCATATTTTCGTGCCGGTTGCTTATTCAATATATCTGTTATGAGAGAAATAGAGTTACTTGATAAACGGTTCAGCGAATTTATTCATGAGGATCTTATCAGGGCGAGAGTAACAGAGATAGCGGAAGATATTAACCGTGATCTGGAAGGAAGAGATGTTATTTTTATCAGCATACTCAATGGGGCATTTATCTTCTCTTCGGATCTTTTCAGACTAATAAGCCTGAAAGCCCGGATCTCCTTTGTCAAAGCGTCTTCATATGCCGGGACAAGATCAACAGGTAATGTGAAAGAGTTGATTGGTCTGAATGAGGATATCAGCAATAAACATATTGTTATATTAGATGATATTATTGATACCGGTAAAACAATTGAGGCTATAATGGAAATGGTTATAGAAAAAGATCCGGCCTCTGTCAGGGTGGCAGCATTATTGTTGAAACCTGAATCTTTTGACAGCCGCATAAAGATAAGCTATACAGGTTTTGAAATAGCAAACGATTTTGTTGTTGGTTATGGTCTCGACTACGAAGGTTATGGCCGTAATCTGACTTCTATTTATAAATTAATCAAATAATAAAACTTTTATCAATGGTCAATTTTTTAATTTTTGGTCCTCCGGGATCCGGTAAAGGAACTCAGTCAGTAAAACTTGCTGAAAAATTCAATCTTGCTCATCTTTCAACAGGTGATATGCTTAGGGCAGAAATAGCAGCCGGGACAGATCTGGGTAAACGGATGAGTGCAATAATGTCGAAAGGGGAACTGGTCCCTGACGAAGTAGTTATTGAACTTATAGCAGCAAAGATTGACAATACTAAAGGACGAAACGGATTTTTGTTTGACGGTTTCCCTAGAACTGTTGAGCAGACAATAGAGCTGGAAAAGATGCTTAATGAGAGAGGAATGCAAATTGACAGCATGCTGGTTCTCGAAGTAGAACATAATGAACTGGTTAAACGACTTGTTGCACGCGCTGAGTTGTCAGGGAGACCTGATGACAAAGACCCTGCAGTAATAGAGAACCGTATAGATGTTTATAAGGCAAAAACAGAACCGATAATTGATTATTGTCGTAAAAAAGGTATATATCAGCCTGTTAACGGTATGGGAACTATAGAGGAAATATTCGGCAGACTGTCGGAATATGTCATAAAGTTTCCTGGTGGCAGGTAGCTGGAGGTAATCGGCTTATTCTTAGCCTTTCAAAACTTAATAAAATGTCCGGATCCAATTTTGTTGATTATATCAAAATTTTCTGCCGTTCAGGCAGGGGCGGTGCAGGTTCAGCTCACCTGCGACGCGAAAAATTTGTTCCGAAAGGTGGACCTGACGGAGGTGACGGAGGCAGAGGAGGGAATATTGTCCTCAGGGGAAACGATCAGATGTGGACCTTGCTTCATCTGAGATATAAACGTCATATTTTTGCAGGTCACGGAGGGAATGGGGGATTGCAACAATCAACAGGAGCTGATGGCAATGATGTTGTTATCGAAGTACCTCTTGGTACTGTGGCAAAAAAGGCTGATGATCTGCAGTTTATTTTTGAGATAACAGAACACGGCCAGGAAAAAATACTTGTAAGGGGAGGCAGAGGAGGACTGGGCAATGTTCATTTTAAATCATCCACCAACCAGACACCCAGGTATGCACAGCCGGGAGAACCTGGGTCTGAGGACTGGTTTATCCTTGAATTAAAAATACTTGCCGATGTAGGCCTCGTTGGGTTCCCTAATGCCGGTAAATCAACACTCCTGTCTGTTGTCTCTGCTGCAAAACCGAAAATCGCTGATTATGCCTTTACAACACTTACCCCAAGTCTGGGAATAGTTAGCTACCGCGATGATAAATCATTTGTAATGGCTGATATACCAGGGATAATTGAAGGTGCCCATGAAGGGAAAGGGCTGGGAATAAGATTTTTGCGGCATATAGAAAGAAATTCAATCCTTCTCTTTATGATACCTGCTGATAGTAAGGATATAAAAAATGAATACCAGATCCTTCTCAATGAATTGAAAATGTATAATCCGGAATTACTTGATAAAAAGAGAATACTGGCAGTCACAAAATCAGATCTTCTGGATGAGGAACTCATGAGAGAGATAGAAAAAGATCTTCCTGATATTCCGTCTGCCTTTATTTCTTCTGTTACTGGTAAGGGCCTTGACAAACTTAAAGATGTACTCTGGAAAGAGCTTGTAAATGATTGATAAATAAGAAATATGCTTGATCAGATCGACAAACAGCTTTTCTTGATACTCAACTCAGTTAATTCCCCTTTATGGGATCAGATAATGTATGCAATAAGCGGGAAACTAATCTGGGTACCACTTTATATAACTATTCTGGTATGGATATGGAGGAAATATAAAAATAAATTTCCCCTGATTCTGCTTTTTATTGGCCTTGCAGCTCTTTTTGCTGATCAATCATCGGTACATCTTTTTAAAAATGTCTTTCAGCGATTGCGCCCTTGTCATGACCCTGAATTAGAAGGGCTTGTGCATATAGTAAAAGGAGAGTGTGGCGGATTGTACGGATTCGTATCATCACATGCATCCAATTCCTTTAATGTGGCCCTTCTGAGTCTGTTGTTTATAAAAAAAAGATGGTTTACCGTCTTTATTATTCTATGGGCTTCTGTTATTGGTTACAGCCGTATCTACCTGGGTGTTCATTACCCCGGGGATGTCGTTTGCGGTGCTCTGCTCGGAGCATTAACAGGATGGGGCTTTTACCGATTATATATTTATACCCGGAGTATTATAACAGCTAATGGCATCAGGAACAGGAATTCACTGGAATGATCATCTTTGCTTATGTGAAAACCATTCCCATTTTATTCCACCCTTTATTACCAGTAACAGGATAAGAATTATTGTGCTGACCTGAAGAATTGTCAACGAACTGCTAAATCAGATGCTTTGTATTAATCTGAAATCAACAGAACCCTCATTTAATCTTGCTGCAGAAGAATATTTTCTGAAAAACAGTAATGAAGAGTACTTATTATTATATATTAATAAACCTTCAGTAATAATTGGCAAGCATCAGGTAGCTCACAGAGAATCGGATACGAAGTATGTTACAACAAATAATATTCCGGTTATCCGCCGTATAACAGGAGGGGGAAGTGTTTATCACGATTATGGCAACCTTAATTTTTCCTTTATCCTGAACAGCACTGAAGGTAATCAGGTTAACTTCAGAAAGTATACCGGTCCGGTAACAGAGTTCCTTTCCTCCCTGGGTCTGGATGTAAGATTTGAGGATAAGAATGATCTCAGAACCGGCGGACATAAAATATCTGGAAATGCTGAACATATTTACAGGGAAAGGGTGCTTCATCATGGCACATTACTCTACAGTTCAGACCTTGTTGCACTACATGAATCCCTCAGAAAGGACACATCTCACTATATTACAAAAGCTGTAAGATCAAATCCCTCTTCTGTGACCTGTTTTCACAATATTATTGGTTTGAATGACATAAATGAATTCAGAGATCTCATGTTCAGGTATTTTCTTGGATCAGATGCTAACAGAATGACGGAACTGACTCAGGAAGATATTGTTAAGATTGAAATGATTGAAGATAAAAAATACAATACCTGGGAATGGAATTATGGATATGGGCCGGATTATATTTTTGAGAACGAAACGGATATTTTTGGCAGACAGGTTTTTTTCAGATTTAAGGTCAGTAATGGGATAATCAATGATCCGGAAACTGATGGATCATATAGGGGGTGGGTGACCATATTTAAAAAAATGAGAGGTTGCAAACATATACCTGAAGCTCTGAAGAATTTTTTCAGAGAAGAAAGAATAATTATACAGGATTCGGATATATTTAAGTTCTTTTAATTATAGTATGGCTGTTATCAAATCAATAATTGTGTGGTTAACCGGAATCCTTTTCATTCTTTTATTCTTTCCTGTGACCTTTATCGTATGGTTAATTGTTATTCCTTTTGACAGAGACAGGAAGGTGGTCCACTGGATTCTGGTATGGCAGTCCCTGATATTGTCTCATTGCATGCCAGTTTGGAAATTAAAGATTGAGGGTAGGAGTAAGGCAGTCCCGGGGGCTACCTATGTTATTATTTCAAATCATCAGTCGATACTCGATATCCTTCTCTTAAACTGTCTGATGTACAGGTATAAATGGATTTCAAAGATTGAAAATAAAAGGGTTCCGGTTCTTGGCTGGTATCTTATGATGGCTGATTATATTACTGTTGACCGGGGCAATAAGGAGAGTAAGGAAAAGATGAAGAATGAAGCCTATAAATGCTTACAACGGAATATTTCCCTGATGATGTTTCCTGAAGGAACGAGGTCGTCTGACAGTGAGATAGGTTTTTTTAAAAGAGGGGCTTTTGATCTGGCTATATCGGCAAAAAAACCAATACTTCCTGTTCTGATAGATGGTACCGGAGAGATACTACCCAAACATGGTCTTGTTTTAAGGGGATACCACACAGTAACAATCAGAGTATTGGATCCTGTTATGCCCGGCTCTTTCGGGACAGACGACTGTGACCAATTAGCCCTTGAATTCAGCAAAATGATGACAAAGGAGCTTTATAAAATGCGGAAGAAGAAAGACAGTCTTTTATGACACATTCTCCCTCATATAGAAGAATACTCCACAGGATGGGCTATTATGATTACCAGCAGGGCCTTATTGTCAATTATATGAATCAGGGAGAGGGCTGGCTGAACCACCAGAAAAAATGCCGGGATTTTATTCTGAATGCAATAGACTTTTTCCTGCCCGAGAAAATTACAGTGCTGGGTAGCGGTTGGCTCCTGGAGTTACCTTTAATCGAAATGTCGGAAAAGACAGATGAGATTATTCTGGTTGATATTATCCATCCCCCCGAAGTAATTGAGCAAACAGCAGGGATAAAAAATTTAAAGCTTCTTGAAGATGATATAACAGGTGGTCTGGTTGAGGAAGTCTGGAAATGGGCTGGGAAAGGTATTTTTCTGAACAGAAAATCATTTCCTGAAATGATAAACATACCTAATTATAACCTTGAAGATCCTGGGCTGGTAATCTCCCTGAATGTATTGACACAGCTTGAAACACTGCCATTAAGAATACTTGAAAAGAAAGCTGTACAAGACAAAGAAAAAATATACAGTTTCAGGAAAAAGATACAGGATAAGCATATCAGCTTTCTGAAGAAGCATAAATCGGTTCTGATAAGTGATACAAATGAGATATTTATGGATTCTGCAGGAGGGACAACAGAAGAAAGGACCATGCTGACACGGCTTCCGGAATGTATAAGTAAAGAAACCTGGATGTGGGATCTGGATTTGAAGGGATCGAATTTTAACCGGAAAAAATCTGTGATGGAAGTAAGTGCTGTAATATTTGATTATAATGGATAAAGAAGTACTGATAGAGGAGTATTTAAATGAAGCAGCGGATCTGACAAAAAAGATCAAAAAGGAGGAGAAATTGCTTTTTATTATATCATTGCTTCGTTTGATCACTTTTGCCGGAGGACTGGTTATTATCTATTTATCCTTTGATTTATCAAAATATCTGGGGCTGGCAGTTCTGGTCCTTTTAACGTCTTTTTTCCTGTTCCTGTTAAAGTATCATGCTTTTCATTCAACTAATAAGGTTTTTCTGGAGAATCTTAAATTATTAAATACTAATGAAGCGACAGCTTTAAAAGGTGATTTTTCAATGTTCAGTGAGGGGAATGAATTTGTTGAGAAGGATCATGACTTTACTTATGACTCTGATGTTTTTGGTCCATCATCCCTGTATCAGTATCTCTGCAGGACATGTACAGGGTATGGTAGTGAGGTGTTGGCCGGATGGTTATCTGAGCCCTGTTCTGTAGCGTCAACACTGGAAGAGAGACAGGAAGCAATAAAAGAATTATCGGGGAAGGATCACTGGAGGAAGAAATTCCTGGCGACAGGAATGAACAACAGTCTTGATCATTCTCACATAGAAAGACTTGCCAGATGGCTCACAGAAGAGAGTACAGAAAAAAAATCCCTTTACAGAAAAGTATTAATATGGATATTGCCTGTCTGTAACCTGCTGTCTCTCGGATTAGTTATAGCTGGACTTCTCAATTATAGTTTATTTTTATTTTTCTTCTTTCTCAGCCTTTTCATTGTTGGCATGGATCTCCGGAAAATATCAGCTATACATGAAGATCTGAGTGGGCGCTTCAGGTTTCTTGGTTCGCTGGGCAATCTGCTAGAATTAATTAATAATGAGCCGTTTGAGGCGCCATTGATTAACAGTATGAAAAAAGGGGTACTGGCTGATGAAAAATCTGCTGTTATTGCTCTCCGCGAACTGGGGGGAATAATCAGGGCATTTGACAGCAGACTGAATATTATTGTGGGATTTGTTCTCAATGGCCTTTTCCTTTGGGATCAGCATTGTAAGAGACGTTTGGAAAAATGGAAAAAGACCTATAGGGAACAATTTCCGCTATGGCTGGATATGGTGGGTCAGATCGATGCATTTATAAGTCTTGGAAACTTTAGTTATAACAACAGGGATTATACTTTCCCGTTTATTTCAGCTGACAGGAAATACTTATTCAGAGCTGTACGGTCAGGTCATCCGCTGATCAAAGGAGAAAACCGTGTGTGCAACGATTTTACACTTGACAGGCAGGGGAGGATATGTATTGTTACAGGTGCCAATATGGCCGGTAAGAGTACCTTTTTAAGAAGTGTGGCTATTAACTGTATACTGGCTATGACAGGTGCTCCTGTTTGTGCAGAAGAGCTTGAATTTCTACCGGTAAGGCTGTTTACCAGTATGCGTACAACTGATTCTCTCTCTTCAAATGAGTCCTATTTTTATGCTGAACTTAAGAGACTGAGAATACTGAAGGAAAAGCTTCAGAAAGGAGAAAATGTCTTTTTTCTCCTTGATGAGATACTTAAAGGGACAAATTCAGAAGATAAAAGTCAGGGATCAAAGATATTTATTGATAAGTTGATTGAGCTGGGAGGTTCGGGGCTAATCGCCACACATGATCTCTCACTGGGAGCTCTTGAAGCAAAGTATCCGGACAGAATAATAAATAAATGTATAGAAGTTGAAATAGACGGGGAAATAATACATTTTGATTATATCCTGAGGGATGGGATAGCCAGTAAGAAGAATGCAGTGTTGCTGATGAAGCAGATGGGTATTCTGGACTGATTAATTTTCTTTGGGGACTTTCTAAATTATTGAACGGCCCAATATTCATTATTCTGCATGATTATCAATTAAATAACATGCAGTCACATATAATTATATTAGTTTATTGTTGAAAAATTGATAAATAGGGAGGTGTCTATTTAACTATATTTGCGCAAAAATTCAGGCCAATGACAGTTGTCGGTTATTCAGAGGAACACATAAGGACTCTTGAGTGGAGAGAACATATCAGGCTTCGTCCGGGTATGTATATAGGGAAACTGGGAGACGGATCATCAGAAGATGACGGTATATATGTATTGTTAAAAGAGGTGATGGATAATGCCATTGACGAATACATGATGGGATTCGGGAAGAAAATAGACGTGTCCATCAATAACCGTGAAGTAAGGGTAAGGGATTATGGTCGTGGTATTCCTCTGGGGAAAGTGTTGGATGTTGTATCCAGGATGAATACGGGGGCCAAGTATGATTCGAAGGCTTTCAAAAAATCTGTTGGTCTTAACGGTATTGGAGTCAAAGCAGTAAATGCTTTGTCGTCCAGGTTCATAGTCAGGTCGGTACGTGACGGGCAACTTAAAACCAGTGAGTTTGCCGGTGGCCTCCTTGTCAATGATCAGCCGGTTGTTGAGACCAAAGAAGAAAACGGTGTTGAGGTTATCTTCCAGCCTGATGAAGACCTGTTCGGCAATTACTATTACATCTCGGAATATGTTGATACAATGTTGAAGAACTATGTATATCTGAATTCCGGGCTGGTAATAAATTTTAACGGCAACAAATTTTTTTCACGTAATGGATTAGCTGACCTGCTGAACGATAATATGAGCAAGGAGGGTCTTTATCCTCTTATTCATCTTAGAGGTGATGATATTGAAGTAGCTTTCACTCATGGCTTTAATTATGGTGAAGATTATTACAGTTTTGTAAACGGACAGAACACAACTCAGGGAGGCACTCATCTGATTGCTTTTCGTGAAGCTCTTGTTAAGACTTTCAGAGAGTTTTTTAAGAAGGATTATGATCCTGCAGATATACGTTCCTCTATTATTGCAGCAATAAGCATTAAAGTGGAAGAACCCATTTTTGAATCACAGACAAAGACAAAACTGGGATCGAAAGACATAGCACCCGGTGGTCCTTCTGTGAGAGCTTTCATCAATGACTTTATCAAAAAGCAGCTTGATGATTTTCTTCACAAAAATTCTGAGACAGCCGGAATAATTCTTAAGAAGATACAGGAATCAGAAAAAGAAAGGAAAGCCATTTCTTCTATTCAGAAACTGGCACGAGACAGGTCTAAAAAGGTTAGTCTTCATAACAAGAAACTTCGGGATTGCCGGATACATTACAACACAAATGATCCCGACAAGCTCGATTCCACCCTTTTTATTACAGAGGGAGATTCGGCAAGCGGTTCGATAACAAAATCCAGGAATGTAGAGACCCAGGCTGTGTTCAGCCTTAGAGGGAAACCACTTAATTCTTACGGGTTGACGAAAAAAATAGTATATGAGAACGAGGAGTTTAATCTTCTTCAGGCTGCACTGAATATTGAAGATGGGATAGAAAACCTGAGATATAATAATGTAGTAATCGCTACTGATGCTGATGTTGACGGAATGCATATCCGACTTCTTTTACTCACTTTTTTCCTTCAATTTTTCCCCGAACTTGTAAGAAAGGGACATGTTTATATACTTCAGACTCCACTTTTCAGGGTGCGTAATAAAAAGGAGACCAGATATTGTTACTCTTACGAGGAGAAAACAAAAGCTATTAAGGATCTTGGACCGGATCCTGAAATAACCCGTTTTAAGGGATTGGGTGAGATATCTCCTGATGAGTTTGGGCATTTTATCGGAAAAGATATGCGTCTTGAACCGGTCAGAATGAAAAAAAATGATTTTATCAATGGTTATCTTGAGTTTTATATGGGAAAGAATACTCCTGAACGGCAGGATTTTATAATAGAGAACCTGAGGATAGAGGAGGATGTTGTTGAAGAGATACAATAAAATAATTGCAGGGAAGGGATTGATATGATCATGGAAGAAGAGTTGAAGCCTGAAAATGAACAATCTTTACCAGAGGAAGAAGCCTCTGAAGAACAGGGAATACTGCATTCGGTAACTGCCATGTCAGGCATGTACCGCGACTGGTTTCTTGATTATGCTTCCTATGTGATTCTGGAAAGAGCTGTTCCTCACCTTCATGATGGCCTTAAACCGGTGCAGCGCCGTATACTCCATTCAATGAAAAGGATGGATGACGGCCGCTTCAACAAAGTAGCCAATATTATTGGTCATACGATGCAGTTCCATCCCCATGGAGATGCATCCATAGGAGATGCCCTGGTGCAGCTGGGACAGAAAGATCTCCTCGTTGAAAGCCAGGGTAACTGGGGAAATATACTGACAGGTGATGGTGCAGCAGCACCGCGTTATATTGAGGCAAGACTATCCAAATTTGCACTGGATGTTGTTTTTAATACAAAAACAACCGAATGGAAATTATCCTACGACGGACGAAACAAAGAACCTGTGACACTCCCTGTCAAATTCCCCCTGTTACTGGCCATGGGAGTTGAAGGGATAGCTGTAGGTCTTGCATCTAAAATTCTTCCACATAATTTCAACGAACTGATAGATGCAACAATTGATTATCTTCAGGGACGTGATTTTGTTATTTACCCCGACTTCCCAACGGGAGGAATGATTGATGTGTCAAAATATAATGATGGTCAGAGGGGCGGAGCAGTTAAGGTCAGAGCCAAAATAGAAAAAATAGACAAAAAAGAACTGGTCATAACAGAAATACCCTACGGTAAAACAACATCAACTTTGATAGATTCCATTATTAAAGCAAATGAAAAAGGGAAAATCAAGATCAGAAAAATAGATGACAATACATCGGCTAATGTGGAAATTGTAATAAGCCTGATGCCCGGTGTTTCTCCTGACAAGACTATTGATGCCCTTTATGCATTTACCGATTGTGAATGTTCCATTTCTCCCAATACCTGTGTCATTACAGGAAGCAAGCCCTCATTCATTGGAGTAAGTGAGATGCTCAAAAACTCTGCCGACAGAACAGTTTACCTGCTGAAAAGCGAACTGGAAATCAGACTGGCAGAATTAAAGGAAGACTGGCACATGTCGTCTCTGGAGAAAATATTCATAGAAGAGAAAATATACCGCGATATAGAAGAATGTGAAACATGGGAAGCTGTCTTGTCAGCAATCAATAAGGGGCTGGAACCTTTTAAAGAAAGATTTTCAAGGGAAATAACTAAAGAAGATCTGATAAGACTCACTGAAATTAAGATTAAAAGGATATCAAAATACGATTCAAAAAAAGCTGAAGATCATATAAAAGGTATTGAAACAGAGTTAGAAGAAGTTAAAAACCACTTACATAATATCATTCCTTTTACAATTAATTATTTCCGGCAGATAAAAAAGAAATACGGTAAAGGAAGAGAACGTAAAACCGAGATCAGGAACTTTGATACAATACAGGCAACAAAAGTAGTGGCCAATAATGCCAAACTTTATGTTAATTATAAAGAAGGATTCATTGGTACAGGTCTCAAAAAAGATGAATTTGTATGTGAATGTTCCGATATTGACGATATAATCGTGATAAGAAAAGATGGCAGTTATCTTATAACACGGATAGATGATAAAGTCTTTGTTGGAAATGATATACTTTATGCACAGGTTTTCCTGAAAAACGATGAAAGAACTATTTATAATATTGTTTACCAGGATGGCAGGAACGGTCCTGTGTACATAAAACGTTGTGCCATTACAGGGTTAACACGCGATAAGGTATATAATATCACCAAAGGCAATGATGGTTCAAGAATTATTTATCTGAGTGCAAATCCTAACGGAGAAGCTGAAGTTATCAAAGTACACCATAAACCAAAGGCTCGTCTCAAGAAACTTCTTTTTGAATATGATTTCGGACAACTTGCTATCAAAGGCAAATCATCCCAGGGGAATATACTTACCAGAAATCCGGTCCAGAAAATTACACTTAAGGAAAAAGGTCTTTCCACCCTGGGAGGCCGAAAGATATGGTTCGATGATGCAATACTGAGGCTTAATGTTGACGGAAGAGGAAAATATCTGGGGGAATTCAGTGCCGATGACAAAATTCTGGTTATAACAAAAACCGGATATTACAGACATACCGGTTTTGATCTCTCTAACCATTTTGAAGAAAATATCCTTTTAATAGAAAAGTACAGGCCCGGGAAGGTATACTCTGTAATATACTGGGATGCCGGCCAGAATTATTATTATGTTAAGAGGTTTATGATAGAGGAATCAGAAAAACCTCAGTATTTCATTAATGAGAGTGCCGGAACACGACTGGTCAGTATAACTGAAGTTGAGTATCCCCGTTTTGAAATACAGTTCGGGGGGAAACATAAAGACCGTGATAATGAAATAATAGAAGTTGAAAGGTTTATTGGTGTCAAGAGTTATAAAGCCAGAGGAAAAAGATTAACCAGCTTTATGGTAGATAATATTTCTGAGGTTGAACCGATAGTTAAGAAAGAAGATAAGCCGGTATTAAGTGATGTTAAAACAGAGGATGGCCCTAAAGAATCACGACATGACGATCCTGCACAGATGAAGCTTGAATTGTGATGAAAGAAAAACAGATTGTTTATATAATCGGTTTTATGGGAAGCGGTAAAACAACTGCAGGAAGAAAGCTGGCATTCTCCCTCGGATGGTCATTCATTGATCTTGATAAAGAGATTGAAAACTATTCAGGAAAAAGTATTCCCCGGATCTTTGAAGAAGATGGAGAAGATAGTTTCAGGAAAACAGAATCTTTCGTTCTGAGATCGACAGCAAACCTGTTTAACAGTATTATATCAACAGGAGGCGGAACACCCTGTCATACAGGTAATATGGATTTTATGAAGGGGAACGGTCTGACTATATATCTGAAAATGACCCCGGAACAGCTAAAAAAGAGATTAATTGAGTCGTCAGGGGAAAGACCTTTGATAAAAAACATACCCCATTATCAGCTTCAGGACTATATTCAAAAGAAGTTAAATGAACGGGAATGTTTTTATAATATGGCTGATCTTATAGTACAGGGTTCTCATGTTGACTATTCTTTATTGCTTAGTCTTATCAATAAGTATCTTAATAACTGAAATTGTAGTTTAAAATTCTTATTTTAGTAAGATTAATACTGCGTATGTTACTCCTTCTGTAAACTAACAGTGGGGCCGGGGGTTGAGACATGTTAAAGAATATTAAATCAGATGATTGGTGCTCTCTGAATAATAAGTTTTCAGGAGAACGATTTTTTAAATATAATTTCTTCAGTATTGTTACAGGCGGCTATTCACTTAGTAAGGGCTCCAAAAACCGGTGGTTCGTTGAAGAAATACTTAAAAATGCTTCAGAAGGAGATGTCTCTCTGCTCCCCATCATAAAAAATATAGTTACCAACTCTGCTTTTGATGAGGGAGTACGGCAGAGAGCTTCCTGTATTGTGGAAAATGCTGATAAAGATGGTTTTTTAGAGATAGAAGGGAGGACAGCTGATCTGTATGATAAACATGATATTATTCAATCAGCCAAAATAATTCTAAGTGGGACAAGGTCTCCTCAGACTGCAGTAATACTCAGACTTCTTAAAGAAAAGCAGGAAGAAGCAAAAAGGCTGGGATTGTTTCTGATAGGCAAATTCAAAATAGCCTCAATGATACCTGAGGTTTGTGAATACCTGTCTGTGACCGGCCTACAGGTCTACGCATCAGATGTTCTGCTTGAATTTGGGGAAGAAGCGCATAATGAGTTGATTGAGTTCTTTTTTAAAAACTCCGGTAATGTACAGCTATGCAGAAATATCCTGCGCTTATTGAACAAAAATAAATCTGAAAGAAATCATTCTTTTTGTTTTGAGTTGCTCTGGTCAGCTTCAAGAAAAATAAAAGAGGATGCTGTCGTTTATCTTAAGGATTCTGGAATTATTTTATCATCTGAGGATAACAAACGTCTTTCTTCCCTGCTTTTGAAAACTGCAGGAATAATGACACGACTGCTGGCTTTAAAACTTTGTTTATTAAAAAATGATCAAAGCAGGCTTAAGGATGTCATTGACCAGGAGTATAAACGCTGGAGAGAATTCTATGCAGGGATAGTAGCTTTTGATCATTTTGTACCTTATCTTCAGGGAGAGGAAAATGGCAAATCTGTTTTTGAAGGCTTCTCAGAAAAACAACTCAATAATATTTCTCATATTATTCTTGGACCGGCCGGTAAATTTACAGGGAAATTTATGTCAGGATCCGATAAGGTAAAACTGAGAAAAATGCAAAGATATTTTCCTGTAGAGATCCCTGATATGGAGAAGTTGAATGACTACATTATCAATAGTGATTACAATACTATAAGTATATGGACAAAAGCATGTATTCTTCATAATATGGATAAGATAACAGAACAGTTTCTCACAGATTCTGTTATTGCATTGTTTTTCAGTCCCGAAGAAGTGCTTCAGGAAGAAGCTTTCAGGCTTATTCTAAGATCAGGTAATAAGAATTATGGATCTATAATGAAAAGAGTGGATAAGAATTCTGTAAATAAATTTAACAGGATCATATCACAAGATATTGTTCAGAACGGAATGATATATGAAAAAACACTGTTTCTTTCCTCTTTGTTCACTGGTATTTATCAGGAAGATCTGTTATCTCTTGCTGCCCGTATGATCTATAAAAAGGATTTAATTCTTTCGGATACAGAAAAAAAATGTTTGATCTGGAATTGCCCGACAAAGGATTCAGATGCTGAGGTCGTTGTTATAAATAACGGAGACAATGAAACCCTGTTCAACAAAATTTCAGGTTGTGTGAATGATGGGTTCTACATTTTACCTCTTGAAGCAGTTGAAGCTTTTCATTGTCTTTGTCCTGAAAAGACCTTTGAGTTATTTAAGTATATTGATGAGCATGAAAGATGATTACAGATAACATCAATTTGAAATAATATTATCTGAGAAATATGATATCAGCCGCATCAGGAGAAATTATTAATCCATTTCCGGGGCTCAGACCTTTTACACAGGAGGAGAGTGACCGTTTTTTCGGTCGTAAGGATGAAAGTCTGGAAATAATCAGGAAATTAAATCTTAACAGGTTTGTTGCTGTTTTTGGGGCTTCAGGAAGCGGCAAATCATCCCTTGTTAACTCTGGTGTTGTACCGGAATTGATAAGCAGGCAGAAAAAGGGAGAACCTCCACTGAAGATAATACGTATGACTCCCGGTAATAATCCCCTTAAGAATCTTTCTGCCGGTTTTGCAGGGTCTATTCTGGGGGAACAGCATGTAAATAATGCCGATGATGCGGTTATTTCTCATCTGAAAGATAATAAGAACTGGATTGCAACTGCATCCAGGAGTCTGATGATAAAACCGGGAGGAAGAGTGCTTATTTTTGTAGATCAGTTTGAGGAGGTCTTTCGTAACATTTCCGGCCGGATAAGGGAACAAGACTATGAAGATGCCGTTATTTTTGCCGGACTGCTTACAAGTGCTGTTAAGCAAACAGAAGTTGATATTTCAGTAATATTATCAGTACGTTCCGATTATATAGGAGAATGTGCCAGGTTTCATGAGCTTATTGAAATAATGAACAACAGTAACTTCCTTATCCCTCGTATGACCAGGGATCATTACAGAGAGGTTATTGAAAACCCGGTCAGGCTGGCGGGAGCTTATATTGATCCGGACCTTGTTAATACCATTTTGGATAATCTGGGAGAACAGCATGATCAGCTTCCCGTACTTCAGCATCTGATGATGAGAACATTTTCCTGCTGGATGGAGAACAAAGGGGAAGGCAGACCAATAGATATGACAGACTATTTTCTCGCCGGAACACTGAGTAGTGCTATTTCACGTCATGCTGATGAAGCTTATAATGAATTATCTGAAAAGGGCAGGATTATCTGTTCAAGATTGTTCAGGGCCATAACCGGCAAAGGAAGCGAAAACCGTAATATAAGGAACCCACAGACTTTTTCAGCTCTTCGTGCAATAATAGAATGTTCAGACCAGGAACTGAAAGAGGTTATCGATAAGTTCAGGATCCCATCCAGATCATTTCTTATTCCGGGTAGTAATATAAAAATTAATGATAATTCTGTTGTTGATCTGTCGCATGAGAGCATAATGCGCTTATGGGGCAGACTTAAGGAATGGATAGAAGATGAGGCGGTAAGTGTCAGGGTGTATAGGAAACTGTCGGAAGCTTCTGCCATGTATCAGCAGGGCAAAACTACTCTTTTACAGGGATCTGAACTGCAGGTCGCCATTAACTGGAGGGAGACACAAAAGCCAAACCTGAAATGGGCAGAAAGGTATGATCCGGCTTATGAGAGAGTTATGGCGTACCTGAGGACCAGTGAGAAAGCTTATGAAGAAGAGGAACGGACCAGGTTTCTGAAGCAGAGAAAGAGAGTAAGAAGGAGCAGGATTATTGCCTCTGTTTTTGGAGCGGCCATGCTCATTTCACTGATATTGTTTATAAATTCCTTTATACAGAAAAAGAATAATGAGAGTCTCCGGCTGGATGCTTTGCGGCAGAGAGAAGCAGCCATTGAACATGCAAGAGCTTCAGAAAGAGTTGCTATTGCTTCACGTTTACAACTGGTTACAGCCGATTCAGATATCATGGCTGCCAGAGAAAGAGAGGCAGAGATATTGTATCAGAAAGATATTGCAGAAAACCGCAGAATGATAGCAGAACATGCAAGCTTGGAAGCAGAAAAAAAAATGCAGACAATCGAAGGGGAAAGAGATGTTGCTGTCGGAAAAAGAATGGTTTCACTCGGAAAAGCTTTGGCTATGAAATCATTATTTGTGCCTGATGAAAGAGAACTCCAGGCTCTGCTCGCTTATCAGGGATATCTTTTCAACAGCCGTAATGGGGGAGATCAGAATGATGCAGATATCTATAAAGGTCTGTACAATATTGCCAAAACATATGAAAACGATAGTTACAGAAGTTTTACCGGTCATGCATCCGGAATAAACAGTATAGCATTTGTGCCCGGGAGCAGAGAATTCTTTACGGCAGGTTCTGACGGAAAAATAATGAGGTGGGGTCTTGATAAGTCTAACGAGAGTTTACAGATTATGTATTCAGGTTCAGAAATTATAAATGTATTGAGTATAAGCCCTGATGCCGGATGGCTGGCTTCAGGTTCACAGAATTCAGGGATTAAGATGATACCCTTAAAAGATAATGGAATTGCCTATGATCTGAAAGGACATAACGGACCTGTCAGATCACTTATATTCTCATATGACAGCAGATATCTGTACTCTGCATCTGATGACGGAAAAGTACTAAGGTGGGATCTGAACACAAGATCTTCAATTGAAGTCTCGGAGGGTTTGGGTAAGATTACTTCCATCGATATGTCGGCCGACAATAGTTATATGGCAGGGCTGAATGAAGAAGGTAAAGTGGTTGTATGGGATCCTTCAGATGTTTCACAAAATTTCCGGATTGAGTCGGCAGACAGAAAGATAAAAGCTGTCAGATTCAAACCTGACGCTGATATATTGGCTGTCGGATATACCGATGGGTATTTTGAGCTGTGGGATATATCCTCCAGAGAGGTAATATCGGAATTTAAAGCTCATTCATCCGGAGTGAACGATATACGTTTTAACAGTAAATTCTCACAATTAGCCACAGCTTCCAATGATGGTTCTGTAAAAATATGGAACACAAACGATCTAAGAACCCTGCCAATCGATTTTGATGATAATAACGGAATAGTGGTAACCATAGAGTTCAGCCCTGACGGACAGGTAATTGTGACGGGAACAACGGGAGGTACAGATAATCTTAAGAGCCGGGGAACGACCAACGATATTCTCGCAAGAGATGTCCGTGAACTGGTCACGAGAAATTTTTCTCTCGAAGAATGGATAGCATTTGTAGGAAAAGATATAGAATTTGAAGCTACGGTCCCTGAAAATAATTACAATATCAGGATAAGAGAGATTAAATAAGATCTTTCTTGCCAGAGCAGGATTTTTCCCTAAATTTGCTGTTTTTCAAAATACTCCGAACAAGAGTATATATTTATTTGTTTACGAAAATGTAATACTAAAAAACAATGATGAATAAGAAGGTTCTGTTAATGATACTTGATGGCTGGGGAATTGGAGATGGTTCAAAATCTGATGTAATCAGCAACGTGCCGACACCAAATATAGATCATCTGCTAAAGACATATCCGAATTCAAGGCTTTTTGCTTCGGGAGAAAATGTAGGCTTACCTGACGGGCAGATGGGCAATTCGGAAGTTGGGCATCTAAATATTGGTGCAGGCAGAATAGTCTATCAGGATCTGGTGAAGATCAATATTGAATGCAGGAACGGACAAATAAAGAATAATAAGGTTCTTACAGATGCATTTGCCTATGCCAGGGATAATGATAAGCAGGTACATTTCATGGGATTGCTTTCAGACGGTGGTGTCCATTCTATGGATAAGCATTTGTATTATCTGTGTGATATGACTAAAGATTATGGGATAAAGGATGTTTTTATTCATGGTTTTGGCGATGGTCGTGACACTGACCCGCGTAGCGGGAAAGGATATATGAAAAACCTTCTGGATCATCTTGCCGTATCAAATGGGAGGGTAGCTTCATTTGTTGGGCGTTATTATGCAATGGACAGGGATAAAAGGTGGGAAAGGATAAAAGTTGCCTATGACCTTCTTGTTAACGGTAAAGGAGAACCGACTGAGGATATACTCAAAGCGATCCAGGATTCTTATGATGCAGGCATTACTGATGAATTTATGAAACCAATTGTGGTAGTGGATAAAGCAGGTAACTCAATAGGGTCTGTAAAAGAAGGAGACGTTATTGTATTTTTTAATTTCAGAAATGACAGGGCCAAAGAACTGACTATTGTTCTCACTCAAAAAGACATGCCAGAACATGAAATGAAGATGATACCATTGTATTATTGTACCATGACACCTTATGATGCTACATTTAAAGGGCTTCATGTGATTTATCCCAAAGAAAATGTTACCAATACTTTAGGAGAAATTGTTTCAGAAGCAGGTAAAAGGCAGTTGCGGATAGCAGAAACAGAGAAATATGCCCATGTTACCTTTTTCTTTTCCGGGGGCAGGGAAGAAGTTTTTCCCAATGAAGAGAGGATATTAATACCCTCACCTAAAGTTCCTACATACGATCTTCAACCGGAAATGAGTGCATATCAGGTTAAAGATGCAGTGGTAAAAGCTATTGAAAGTGAGAAATTTGATTTTATCTGCCTTAATTTTGCCAATGGCGATATGGTTGGTCATACAGGTGTTTATGAAGCTATTATGAAAGCTGTGACCACTGTCGATGAATGTGCCGGAGCAGTAGTAAAAGCTGCTGTCGGGAAAAACTATGATGTTCTTATCATTGCTGATCATGGGAATGCCGATCATGCATTAAATGAAGATGGTACACCTAATACAGCTCATTCCCTTAATCCGGTGCCTTGTATACTTGTGACCAAAGATTATAAAACTGTAAAAGAGGGGATACTTGCAGATGTGGCACCAACTATTCTGACAATAATGGGAATAGATATACCTCCGGAAATGACTGGTAACGTTCTCGTGTGAGATGTGCCGGATCAGGTCATAATATGTGAAACAATGTACCGGCTTATTCTTAACCTTATTCATGCAACGTATGCTACGGATTGATGATGTGATTTTTTCTCTTGATATTATTGAGAAGAAGTTCAGATGTAACCTGGTGCGTTGTCAGGGTCTGTGCTGTCGCTATGGGGACTCGGGGGCAGTATTGACAGCAGCCGAAGGGCAGATCCTCCAGGAAATATGGCCCGTTGTAAAACCTTTTTTAAGAAAGGAGGGGATAGAGGTAATTGAAAAGGTGGGTACAAGTGTGGTGGATAGTGATAATGACCGGGTCACTCCTCTAATTGACAATAAGGAGTGTGCTTATACAATCATTGAAAAGAATATTTTCAAATGTGGTATTGAAAAAGCCTGGGAAGAAGGTAAAATCTTGTTCCAAAAACCTCTCTCCTGCCATCTGTTTCCGGCAAAGATCAAGCATTTTTCAGGTTTTACAGCTGTAAATTACCAGGAACTGGCAATTTGTAAAAGTGCTCTTTCTGAAGGTAAAGCCAAAGGCACATTTCTCTATCAGTTTCTAAAAGAACCACTTACAAGAGCTTTTGGAGAGAAAATATACGAAGAATTGTGTATTGCGGCAGAAGAGATAAAAAAAAACAGGAATTATTAAATAACATAAGAAAAAAATCAAATACCTTTATATTTAGATTATTTAAAACCTAAAACTAATTCTTATGAAGAAACTATTTCTGTTGATTGTTTTGTTTGTGTTCGCAGGAAGCTCAATACTGCTTGCACAAACAAGAGTGATTACAGGTACAGTTAGCTCTGCAACGGAGGGCGAAGGAGTCATTCCCGGAGTAACGGTCCAGGTTAAAGGTACTACATTGGGAACCATAACCGACCAGGACGGGAAGTATTCTATTTCTGTACCTGCCAATGCAACAACACTTGTCTTTTCATATATCGGTATGAAAAAGCAGGAAGTTGAAATTGCAGGGCGTTCTGTCATTGATGCTGCTATGGAATCTGATCTGCTCGGATTGGATGAAGTAGTTGTAACTGCATTAGGCATCTCCAGAGAGAGGAAATCTCTCGGATATTCTGTTCAGGAGGTAGGAGGCGATAACATTAGCAAGACTAAAGAGTCAAATTTCGTCAACTCCCTGTCAGGAAAGATCTCTGGAGTTCAGATCATGCAGTCAAATACTATGGGAGGTTCTGCAAATGTTCTTATCAGGGGTCATAAATCTCTGATGAACAGCAACCAGGCTCTCTTCGTTGTTGATGGTGTTCCTATTGATAACAGTATCACCAACACCTCACTACAGACAATGGGAGGTGGCGGATATGATTATGGGAATGCAGCTTCCGACATTAACCCTGACGATATAGAATCAATGTCAGTTCTGAAGGGCGCAGCAGCAACAGCCCTTTACGGCTCACGTGCAGCTAATGGTGTTATAATGATAACTACCAAAAAAGGTACAGCCAGAAAAGGTATCGGGGTGACTGTTAATGCCGGCCTGATATTCAGTAAAATTGACAAGAATACTCTTCCGGATATACAGAAAGAATATGGAGGAGGTTATGGCCAGTATTATGATGATGAATCAGGCTATTTCTGGATTGATGACCTCGATGGAGACGGAACAGATGACCTTATTGTTCCAACATCTGAAGATGCAGCATGGGGAGCTAAATTCGATCCTGATATTATGGTGATAGACTGGGTGGGTTTTGAACCGACCGATCACGTAAATTACCTCAGAAAAGTTCCGTGGGTAGCCGGAGAACATGATCTGAGCGATTTTTTTGAAACAGGTCTTAAACAAAATTACAATATAGCTTTCGACGGAGGTAATGAGAAAGGCTCGTTCAGATTATCCTATACTAATCTCGGAGAAGCAGGTATTCTGCCAAACAGTGAACTGAAGAAGAACACTATTAATTTTGCAGGATCCTATAACCTGACTGACAAGTTAAGTGTTGAATCGAATGTAACATACGTCAACGATAAAAATAAAGGCCGTTACGGTACCGGTTACGATCCGGGAAACCCGATGCAATCTCTTGGTCAGTGGTTTCAGCCTAATGTGGATATTTACGATCTGAAAAAATACTGGATTACAGAAGACCGCAGACAAAGAACCTGGAACTATGCTTATTATGATGATATTGAAATACCTATCTATCATAATAACATCTACTGGACACGTTATATGAACTATCAGAATGATGGCCGTGACAGGATGTTTGGCTATGGGAAGGTAGCTTATGAACTTACCTCATGGTTAAGCCTGGAGGGAAGAGTATCGACAGATTTCTATTCGGAATATCAGGAAGAGAGAGTGGCTGTTTACAGTAACCAGACATCAGATTATACAAAATATCTGCGTACTTTTTCTGAAACAAATCTTGACCTTATGGCAAGATTCAACAGAGAATTCGGTAATTTCTCACTTAACGGACTTCTTGGTGTAAACAGGAGGAGAAACGATGTTAAATCCACTAACGGATCAACAGTTGGAGGATTGCTGATCCCGGAATTCTATGACCTTATGAATTCATCATCTCCGATAACAACAACCGAAACGGAACAATTATATGGTGTTAACAGTGTTTTTGGACAGGTTTCACTCGGATATCAAAACATGTTATATATTGATCTGACAGGACGAAATGATAAATCATCAACACTTCCTGAGGAGAATAACAGTTATTTTTACCCTTCAGTTTCAACCAGTTTTATTGTTTCTGAATTACCAGGTATAAAAGGATCAAATTTGTTTTCCTTCCTTAAACTGCGTCTGAACTATGCTGAAGTTGGTAACGATGCTCCTGTTTACAGTCTTCTGCAGACATATACGCAGATGGCAAATTACGGGACTCAGGGAGTGTTCAGAGTAAGTGATGTTTTGCAGAATCCCGATCTGCGACCGGAAAGAACAAAAAGCTGGGAAGGAGGAATTGAAGCAAAATTCCTGCAAAACAGGTTCGGGTTTGACCTGGCATTGTACAGGACCCTTTCTGTTGACCAGATAATGCCTGTAAGCATAAGTCCTTCATCAGGTTTCTCACAGAGGTACGTTAATTCCGGTGAGATAGAAAATAAAGGTATTGAACTGGCTTTAAATGCCACACTGATACAATCACGTGATTTTACCTGGGACGTTCAGGTTAACTGGTTCAGAAATAAGAACACAGTGCTTGATCTGTACGAAGGTGTTGAAAACATACAGCTTGCTTCAGAGTGGGACCTGAGTGTAAACATTGTTAAAGGGATGTCATACGGACAACTCAGGGGAACAGATTTTGTGTATACCGATGGCAAAAGAACGGTTGATGAAGATGGATGGATGCTCATATCAGATGCTTCCGATGTACTCATTGGTTCTGTGTTGCCTGACTGGAATGCCGGTATCACAACCTTCTTTGATTACAAAGGTATTACTCTTTCAGCTCTTGTTGATATTTCAAAAGGAGGGAATCTTTATTCAACGGACCTGAAATATGGTCTTGCAACAGGCCTCTTTGCCGAGACGGCAGGGCTTAATGAAAAAGGTACTCCTGTACGCCAGCCTGCTTCAGAAGGTGGTGGTTATCTATATCCTAACACAGTTCATGCAGACGGATCACCCAATGAAACTTATGTAGACTGTTATGACTATTTTGGTGCTTTTCTTTATGACTTTCTGCCAACAGCATATCATGTTCACGATGCTTCATACGTAAAACTGCGTGAGATATCACTGGGATACAATCTGCCATCAAGAGTCCTGGCCAACACGCCTCTTTCAAGAGTTACCCTGTCTGTAGTAGGCAGGAATTTGTGGCTGATACATAAGAATATGCCTTACTATGATCCTGAACTTAGCCTTAGTGCTGGTAATATTCAGGGTTTTGCTGATGGTGCTTATCCGGCAACCAGAACCATAGGGTTTAACGTAACAGTTGGATTTTAAACATTTTTAATAACAAGAATATGAAAAGTAGAACAATATATGGTTTATTTCTTGTCATAGCTGTTTTAGTCGGTTCCTGCGAGCTGCCAGACAACATTGATCCAAAGAATGCACAAAAAGTGTCTCCTGATGCTTTGTTCTCACAGGCACAGATAGGATTGACCCGACAGCTGGGACATATGAATGTTAACCTAAACATTTCCAGATTGCTGGCACAATATCAATCTGAAGTTACATACACTACCGAAAGTCGTTATATCTTTCACGACAGGCAGATCCCTGATAATTTTTCCGATAATATGTACAGGGATGCATTAATCAATCTTAAAGATGCAAAATCACTTCTTGATGCAAAAGCTGTTTCAGGAACTGTTCTGACAAAGACAAAAGCCAATCAGTTAGCTCTGATAAATGTATGGGCTGTATATGCCTGGCATGTGATGGTAGATCAGTTCGGAAATATACCATACTCCCAGGCTCTTATGGGTGCTGAAAACAGCCGGCCTGCTTATGATGATGCCCTGACTATTTATCTTGACCTCATCGACCGTCTGGACGATGCTATTGCTAATATGGATCCCGATTATAGCAGTTTTGGAAATGCAGATCTTCTTTACGGGGGAGACGTTGCTTTGTGGATTAAATTTGCTGCCAGCTTGAAGCTCAGGATAGCATTAAGACTGTCTGATGTCCCAAGTGTTGATGCAGATGCTCTCGTTACAGAAGCACTGGCAACAGGAGTTTTCGAAGATCAGACAGAAAGTGCTATATGGAAACCTTATGGTATAGCTCCATATATAAGTCCTTATTATCAGGCCTTCGTTCTTGATGCAAGAAAAGATTTCTGCCCCAGCAATACCCTTGTCGACCTGATGAATACCCTGAGTGATCCCCGCCGTGCTCAGTGGTTTACTGAATATCCGGCCGGTAGTGGAGAGTATCTGGGATTACCCTATGGAAAAGCAGGATCAAGTAACTACAGGAGTTTTTCACATTTCGTTGATGAAATACTGTATAGTCCTGATTTTCCAACCATACTCTGCGATTATGTTGAGGTTGAATTCCTTCTTGCTGAAGCAGCTGAAAGAGATTTGGGAGATGTTACTGGTCCCGGTGACCACTACCGGACAGCAATACTTGAGAGTATGAAATACTGGGGGGTATCTGATGATGATGCGAGTGATTATCTAGGACAGGCTTCAGTGTCATACGGAACAGCAGCTGGTGATTTCAAACAAAAAATCGGAACCCAGAAATGGCTGGCACTGTTTGACAGAGGTATAGAAGGATGGGCTGAATGGAGAAGACTGGATTATCCTATCCTGTATCATCCCGAAGGTATGACATACGACGATATCCCTACCAGAATGCCGTATCCTTTCAATGAAGATACACAAAACAAAGAAAACTGGGAAGCTGCATCAGCTGCCATAGGCGGCGATGAAGCCACTACAAAACTGTTCTGGGATTTATTCTGATTATTCCCCGGAGAAGTAGTTATTTACACTGAGGGCAGCTGTCAGATAAAATCAGCTGCCCTCAGTTTTTTTAGTCAACTTTCATTTTTACGAGCTCCAGTCTTGTTGATGTTACCCTTAAAACTCTGAAAGTAAACCTCTGAATCCTTATTTCATCATTTATATCCGGAATATTGCCGTAATGATACATAATCATACCCGCAAGAGTTTCATAATCATCTTTCTCAGGCAGGTCGAGATTGTATTTTTCATTCAGATAATCAATTTCCAGGCGACCTGAGAAAATATATTCATTGTCAGTTATAACTTTCTCTGTGAACTCATTGATATCGTGTTCATCTTCTATGTCACCAAAAATCTCTTCCAGTACATCCTCAATAGTCACCATCCCTGATGTACCTCCGAATTCATCGACTACCAGAGCAACATTTTTTTTCTCTTCAACAAAAACTTTCAGGAGCTTATTGGCTGCCATGGTTTCGGGAACTATTGAGAGAGGCCGAACATTGGAAAGGATATCAGGCGGATCCCTGAAAATATCTTTCAGATCGAAATATCCTATTACATTATCAATAGTCTCTTTGTACACAAGAATACGGGAATGTTGTGTTTTAATAAACTTCTCTTTGAGTTCAGAAAGCGGACTGTTGCATTCTACTGCCTCAATTTCTGTTCTGGGAACCATGCATTCCCGAAGCTTTACATTTGAGAAATCCAATGCATTCCGGAATATCCTAATATTGTGTTGTTCAGGTCCGGAGCCTTCCTTGTCGGAAGTATTGATATTGATGAAATGATTAAGATCAACCTTGCTGAAGACCAGATCCTCCTGTGTCTTTTCATCCGGTTTATTCCTGAAAAAAATCCTGATAAAGAAATCAGCTGCAGCCAGGGTCAGTTTACTGACAGGATAGAATATCCAATAAAAGAATATTGTTGGAATACATAATAGTTTCAAAAAGAAATTAGGAGAGATTATAAAAATAGTTTTGGGTAAAAATTCAGCAAAAAGGAGGATGATAGTTGTGGAAATTATTGTTATTGTAACCAAAACCAAAGCATCAGAGTTCATAACAGGAGTAAAAACAGGAGTGAGAAGCTCAGAGAAGAACAAACCATAAATAACAAGGGCGATGTTATTTCCCACAAGCATAGTAGCAATATATTGCCCTGGATTATTTACAAAAATCCTTAGTAGTTTAGCACCAAAAACTCCCTGTTTTCTGTCTAACTCAATGCGGAGTTTGTTTGAAGATATAAATGCAATCTCCATCCCTGAAAAGAAGCCTGAAAACAACATTGAAAGCAGAATGACCAGAACATATTCCATGATTAAATTACAGCTTATTCTTTTCTATTCTTCACGAAGGTATATTGTTGCAGATACATTTTTAATTTTCCGTTTGTTAAGCTTTGAATCAGATTCAAAACCAGTACCTATTACTGTCTGATCCTCATTGGTTATCTTTACAAGCCTTTCTGTATAAATAAGGTCTTTTTCCTGATCCCAGAACAGTTGTTCTGTCTCCAGCATATCTTTATTCTCATTTACAACAACTACAGAATCTTTTAGTTCCCATATTTTTTTCTCATCAGTATACCTGGCATATTTGGCGGTAACAGTGCCAACAGGTTGTTCCTGTCCGTCATAAAACTCAACTGAAATGCCTGACCGGAATTCAGAATAGGAAGGATCAGCATTGCTGTAAGTTTCCATTATAGGGAAAGACATTTTGAGTTGTACTTTCCCCGAGTCGGTAAACAGAGTACTTGCATTTCTAGCAGTGACAGAGGGGAGATTCAGTATCTCACTTTTTTGAATCTTCTCAATCTTGCTTTCGCAGGAACAAAAAAATAAAATACCTGTTAATACCAGGAGAATTAATAATTTTCCTGATGATTTTTTTATAAAGGTTTTAACATAACCGGAATCTGAAGGAGCAGATGATATCATTCAATCAATGTTTTAATTACATTCAAGAATATAATTCAGACCATCGAA
>ERZ795048.70-NODE-70-length-105602-cov-10.598738_pt1 | contig 105602 bp, 84 predicted proteins | sample MGYA00375132_ERZ795048 | MGnify/ENA primary metagenome ERZ795048 (study PRJEB30177, sample SAMN05720225) | activated sludge metagenome | isolation source: Anaerobic digester | place: Hong Kong | collected 2014-12-17 ...
TGGCCGTGGGCGAAGGGGTGGCGGTCGGCGGCGGGGTGGAACTGGGCGTGGCGGTGGGGGGCGCCGACGGGGTGGGCGTGGCCGTGGGGGGCGGGGGGTAGAGGGTGTAGGAATCGATTTCGTCCCCGGCGGTGTTGAAGAACCTGAAGGTGATGTGATCGGATGCGGCTTCGATCCATTGGGCGCCCCAGTCGGCGTTGTAGCGGACTTGACTGATCGGCTGGGGAGTGGTGAACGAATAGAGGTCGCCGCCGCCCGCGCCATTGACGAAGTAGGGGATCCCGTCGACGCTGAGACGTTCGTAGTGATGGGCGTGGCCGGCCAGGACGGCATCGGCCCCCCAGGCGGCGAACGGCCAGCGCATGTAGGCGACGCCGGGAGCGTAGGAGGAAGAGGAAGAATACGGGCAGTGGTGCAGATAAACGATATTCCAGACCGCGGTCGAGGCGGCAAGCCCGTTTTGCAGCCAGATTCCCTGCGTCGACCCGGCCGAGGTTCCATCCGGTTCGTTGGTGTCGCTGTCGAGGGCGAACAACCGGATTATGTTCCGAGAGTCGACCAGGTCGTAGTAGCGCTCGTTGCCGGGCAGAGCGAAGTAGTCGTAATAGGGCGCCGGCGGGTAGGTGTACCAGTCGTGGTTCCCCATCACCGGCCAGAAACGGTTCTGGGTGGCCGAAGAAAACCAGCTCCCGGTGTAGGGATAGATGTAATCGGAGTAGAACTGGCCGATATTGCTATCGATGGTGAAGGCCGATCCCACCGGGTAATTGTTGTCTCCCAGGGTGATGATGAAGTCCGGGTCCCAGCTTTTAACCAGGTCGGCCACGTCTTCCTCGTGTTCGGGCCCGAGATTTCCGCAAGCTTCGCCGTAGTCGCCGATGACGGCGAACCTGACCACGGGCGCCGGCGAAGGCGAGGTCGTCGGACTGGGCGAGGGCGGAGGCGACGATGACGGGGTCGGGCCGGGGGACGGGGTCGTGGAACCCGTGGTCGAAGGCGACGGAGACGGCGGAACGCTGGGAGAAGGAGACGGCGGCACGGAAGGCGAGGGCGCAGGAGACGCGGTGGGAGACGGGGAGACGGTCGGGGTGGCGGTGGAAGAACGAGTCGGGGCGGGCGATGGCGGGGATGAAGGAGAGGGCGACGGCGTACAGCCGGCGACGGGCGACGGAGACGGCGGGGGGTCCGTGGTAAGCCGCAGGCTGTGAGTCCAATCATGGTCGCCGGCGGCGCTGACCACCCAATCGTAGGCGGCGGTTTCGTAGCCGTTCCCGGGCCAGGGGTCCATGTAGTAGACGTTGTCGCCCTCGATTCCCCGTCCGGCCAGGAAATGCCCCCCTCCCCCGACCCAGCCCCAGCGCATGACGAAAGGACGGCCGGCCGCGATCTCCGCGGTCACGGTGGCCTGGGAGAGCTCGGCGGCGGTGGCGGCGCTGGCCACCCCCCAGTGGGCGAGGATGGCCTGCAGGCTCCCCGAGGTTCCGTACAGGTAATTCCAGTAATTACAGTCGACGTTGTCCCAATTAAACGTCGGGTTCCCGCAGCAATCGGCCCGGGTCCAGGCCCAATTGGCGATCTCGCACTGGGTCGGTTCTTGGCCGTAATATACGAGTATGGGCTGCGACGTTCCCGCCCAGCACCATTGGCTGTGCTCCTGGAACGTTTCCGGAACCGACAGGACCGCTCCTTGTCCGCAAAAGGCGGCCCACAGAAAGACCGATAGGGCCAGCAATGAAGACAGGCGGAACCGGGTCCGATCCGGCCCGGGGGATTGCCTTTTAACGTCCCGGCGCATTCAGATTCTCGGCGACGACGGGCTTGAGACCGGCCATGACCTGGGAAAGTTCCGCGAGTTCGGGATAGCCCGGTCCGCTCTTGAGCCCCGGAGCGAAACCCCGGCCCTCGAAACTCAGGGGCGTAAAATTGTAGTCGTCGAGCCCGGGGAGCGTGAAGAAGTAAGCCGCCGCCTGGTAGACGGCCACCAGCCGGGGACGGTACCCCCGTGGGGCCCAGTGCCGCCCGATTTCGCTCCATTCCCGGGCCAGGGCGGCTTTGCCGATCCCGACCGCGGTCCAGGCTCCGTTCATCTCGGCCACCGTCAGCACGGCCCTGGGCTCGCCCCCGACCTCGACCGGGAAGAACCAGCTTCCGGCGGGGCGGATGAGCGACGAGACCGTAACGTCCGGACCGGCGTTCAGCAGATCGCGGGGCGCCATGCTGTAGAGCCGGAAAGGCTCTCCCAGCCCGGCTTGGGCTAAATCGTCGACGGGAGCGAATCCGTATGCTGCCCGGTCCGCGGCGGGGATGCTCTCAAGAAACGGCCGCAGACCCGCGCGGGCGGCGGCGGATACCTCGTCCGGCGCTTCGTCCCCAAGCACGGACCCGGAAACCGTGGCCGTCGCCAGCCAGAACATACAGAACTGCAACCACGGCCGCGGTGTTTTCATTGTTCCTCCCGGCGAAGATGGGATCGATCGACATCTTGTATAAATATAACACCTAACGGCCCCGGAGGAGAGCGTTCGGGGGATGTTTTCAGGGTTCAGGGTTCGGGGTTCAGGGTTCAGGGAATTCAGAATACAGTATTCAGTAGCCCTCCGCCTTGCCCCCCAATGAGTCCACAGATGGGGAGGAACGCAAAGAGCATGGAGCATAGTGCATAGAGCAAATCCGCTTGTGCCCTCTTGTGCCTTTTGTGGCTAACCCTCTTCCCTTCATGCTCTTCATGTCCTTCATGGTAAATCCTCCCTGAACCCTCTCTTCCCCCTCTCTGTGTCTGTGGTTAATCCCCCGGTTTTGGGGGCGGGTGGGAGTTTTGATTTGACAGGCCGAAGACGGCGCAGGAGGATTTACATAACGGAACCAAGGAGAGCAAACCCATGAAAATCGCGGTTACGGCCCAGGGAACCACCCTGGAGAGTTTCGTGGATCCTCGCTTCGGCCGCTGCCGGTACTTTCTCTTTATCGACAGCGGGTCCCTGGCGGTGGATGCCCGCGGCAACGAATCGGCCGGGGCGGCCGGCGGCGCCGGGATCCAGGCCGCCAAGTACGTGGTCGAGCAGGGAGCCGAAGCCCTGATCACGGGCTCCGTGGGCCCTAACGCCGCCGGGGTGCTGCGCGAAAGCGGCATCGCCGTCTACCGAGGCGCGGGTACCGTCGGCAGCGTGGTGGAAAAGCTCGCGGCCGGGAAGCTGCCCCCGGCGGAACTCCGGGCCTGATCCGTCGTACCACGGACGGCGCCCGGGATAAGAACCCGGCTTATGTTCGGAACGGTCCTCCTGGTCGCGGTTACGGTGATGGAGTTCTACGTCTTCTGGCGCATCTCCTCGGTTCCTCGCGTCAGGCGCTTCTTGCCGCCGGGGCCGCTGGCCGCCATCGGCGCGGGACTCTGGATACTCTTCTACCTGGCGCGCTTCGTCAGCCACGGAAGCCGGAGCGCCGCGGCGACGGGGGTGGAAGTGGCGGGCATGATCTGGCTGGGGGTTCTCTTCATCACGTTCGTCTGCGTGCTGGCGGCGGACCTGTTGACCGGTTTCGGCTTCTTCTTTCCCCGGACGGCGCCGAGATGGCGCGGCGCGGCTCTCCTGGCGGGGGGGGCGCTCTCCGTCCTGGCACTCGTCCAGGGTCTGCGCCCGCCGGAAATCGTCACCTACCATATCCGGCTGCCCGGCCTTTCCCCGGAACTGGAAGGGATCAAGTTGGCGGCGATCGCCGACACCCACCTGGGAACCATCCTGGGTGCGGATTGGATGAAAGCGCTGGTGAACCGGGTCGAACGGGAACGACCCGACGCGATCCTGCTTCTCGGCGATATCCTCGAAGGCTACGGAAACGATCCGGAAGAGCTGATCCCGGTCCTCCGGGGCCTTGCCGCACCGCTGGGGGTCTGGTCGGTTCCCGGCAACCACGAATCCTACGGCCGGGAAACCGTCACCCGGGAGATTCTGGACGGGGCCGGTTTCAACCAACTCTTCAATACCCATACCGAACCGCTCCCCGGCCTGGTTCTGGCCGGTATCGACTATCGGCGGGAGCGGGAAGGAGAGGAAAACGACGAACGTCTTGTCCAAGCCCTGGGAGGAAAACCGGAGGGAGTCGCCATCCTGCTCTCCCACTCGCCGGCGCCGGCTGAGGCCGCGGCCGGGGCCGGCGTGGACCTGATGCTCTCCGGGCACACGCACGGGGGGCAGATCTGGCCCTGGAGTCTGCTGGTCAAAACCCGGCATCCCTGGCTGGCCGGGCACTATCGGGTCGGATCCATGCAGATCATCGTCAGCCGGGGAGCCGGCACCTGGGGGCCGCGCATGCGGCTCTGGCAACCGGGCGAAGTTTCGATCGTCGTCCTGCATCGAGCGGATGCGGGCCTGGAGACTTCTACACCTGATTACTCTGATTAACTCCGATGGGGGAGTTCCGGATTCAGGAAACGATCGCCATGAAGAACATGAAGGGCATAAAGGGAAGAGGGTTAGCCACAAAAGGCACAAGAGGATTCAGGATTTGTTTTACTCTATGCACTATGCTCCATGCTCTATGCTTTTTCGACCATGAAGGGCATGAAAGGGGGAGAGTGAGGGTTCAGGGTTCAGGAAGGGAGTTGAACCACAGGCCACAGAGGGGGGGAGAGGGTTCAGGGTTCAGGGTTCAGGGTTCAGGGTTCGGGGTTCAGGTTCGGAGAAAGGTCATTGCGAGGAGCCGAAGGTGACGAATCGATCTCTTGATCAGTCCAAGTATAAGGAGATCGCTTCGCTCCGCTCGCAATGACGGGAATATGCTCTATGCCCTATGCTCTTTGCGTTCCCCTCCATCTGTAGCCTCTGTGGTTAATGTTTCTCATTCATGCTGAAGCCAGGCTCATAACTCGGAAGTTGGAATGAACGCCCACGCCGCCCGGAACGATCCCGGGGACACCAATACGCTGCCCTGGCCGGCCGGAATCGCAGCCGGTCGCGCTCTGGTCTATCGGCTTACCTTCTTTTTCCTGCCCCTGTTCCTGATCGAACATGGACGGACCGGGTGGGAAATCGGAGCGCTGATGTCGCTCTTCGCCCTCACCACCCTCCTGCTGGCGATGCCCTTCGGTGTTTTCAACGACCGGATGGAATCGCGCCGGCTGGTTATGGCCGGCTTCGTCGGTCTGACCGTCTTTTACCTGGGCCTGGGTTGGGCGGGCGAAGGGTGGACCCTGATTCTCATTTTCCTTCTCGGGGGACTGGGCGCCAGCATCACCCAGGTCTCGCTGGAGAGCCTGGTGTTGAAAAGCGCGCGGCCGGAGAAACGGGGCGGACACTTCGGGATCTACAGCTCCGTCACCACCCTGGTCTTCGCCGTCGCCGTCGTCGCCGGGGGCTGGCTTCTGGAGACTTTCCGCTTTCAGGCGGTCTTCCGGGCTTCGGCCGCCGGCTGCGTGGCCCTGGCCCTGCTCTCCCTGCGGCTCGGGCGCAGCCGGGAGGTCAGAAGCCCGATCTCCACCTACCGGAGCGATACTTCCGAACGGGGCAAACGGATCTTTATCGTTATCCTCTTTTTTTTCGCCTTTCATTGGGGGGCCGAAGTCACTTCCTACACCCCGTTCCTACGCGAACGGTTCGGCTACGATCTGAAAGCGACCGGACTCTATATGGGCACGGCCCTGGCCGCGCTGGCCGGGGCCTCGTTCCTGGGGGGCAGATATTCGGACCGGCTGCTCTCGATCCGCGGTTTGATGGGGTGGGGGTTCGTCCTTTCCGGCGCCGCCCAGATCCTGATGATCTTCCCTCCCCCGGGGCTGAGCCTGGCCTTCCGCGTCGCCCATGAGATCGGGGACGGACTGATCATGGTCCTCATCTTCTTCTGGGCCTCGAAGGTGTTCCACGTCGACCGGCTCAGCGGCAACTACGGCGTGCTTACGTTCGCCCTCCTGGCCGGACAGACCGTTTCCTCCCTGATTTTCGGGCCGGTGGGAGCCGCCTGGGGCTATGATGCGCCGCTGTGGATGAGCGGGGCCGTCATCCTTCTGTGCTTCGCCGCCCTGAGGCGGTTCCGGCACGAAATCTTCGCCGGGGTCTGAGCTGGGGGGAAAGTGGGAAAGAGAGGGTTCAGGGTTCAGGGTTCGGGGTTCAGGGGGGGAAGCATGGAGCATAGAAGCCCCCGGAGATTTCTGCACCCGTGCAAAGCAAAGGGCATAGAGCATGGAGCACATTGTCATATGTAGCATGGATGGCGGCAAAGAGCATAGGGCATAGAGTAATCCCCCTGAACCCCGAACCCTGAACCCTTATCGCACCTGATTACTCTGATTAACTCTGATGGGGAAAGATTTATATGGGGGACCAAAGGCCGTCACGTCCTGAACCCCGAACCCTGAACCCTCTCTTCCCCCCCCCTACAGTAGCTACATGCCTACATGTGAAAAAAATCGGAATCCCGGGGGGGGGCGGCTCAGCGGCGGCCGACGGAGGAGATGAGGTCGCGAAGCTTGGCGCTGTCGAGATTACGGAGGTAGAGCGGGGCTTTCTTTTCCGGCTGGAAGCGGCGGACCTCCTCGTCGAAAGGCTGGGGATGAGCGGGGTTGACGTAAAAAACGCCCAGGGGAAGCTTCTCGGTCTCGAGGGCGCGACGGAAGGCCGCTTCCTGATCGGAAGGATCGTGGTCGGCACCCAGGGGGTAGGTATGCTCCCGGAACCAGGCATAGGTGTTGAGATCGTTGTAGGAAACGCACGGCTGGAGGATATCGACCAGGGCGTACCCCCGGTGGGTTATGGCCCGTTTCACGATCTCGCGGGTGCCGTCGGGGTCGCCGATGAAGGCGCGCGCCACGAAAGACGCGTTGAGGGCGACGGCCAGCGCCACGGGGTTGAGGGGCTCCTCGTACACCCCGTGGACCTGGACCGGGGTCCGAAACCCCGGTGCGCTGGTGGGCGAGGCCTGCCCCTTGGTCAGGCCGTATACCATGTTGTTATGGACCAGGTGGGCGATGTCGGGGTTGCGGCGGATGGCATGGATGAAATGGTTTCCCCCTTCGCCGTAGGTGCAGCCGTCCCCGCTTGCGGCGATCACGGTCAGACCGGGGTTGGCGGCCTTGATGGCGGTGGCGGGGGGAAGCGCGCGGCCGTGGAGCCCGTTGAAATAATGACAGCGCAGGTACTGGGGAATCTTGGCCGCCTGGCCGATGCCCGAGACCATGACCAGATGCCGGGGCTCGATCCCGAGCTCGGTTAAAGCCCGGGTCAGCATCTTCAAAATGCCGAAGTTGCCGCACCCGGGGCACCAGGCGATGTCCAGGCCGGCCATCTCGAACCGGTCGGCGCTCATCGGGAAAGCTCCCTTTTGACTGCCGCTGAGAGTTCTTCCACCGAGAACGGCAACCCGTCGTATTTGCGGACGGATCCCGCAACCTCCTGACCCGTGGTCATCCGAATCAGGCGGGCGAACTGGCCGGTGGCGTTGTTCTCGACCGCCACCGTCCGGCGCGCGCGTTTCATCCAGTCGCCCAGGTCCGGCCAGAGCGGATGAATCCAGGAAAAATGCAGATACCCCACTCCTTCTCCCTTCAGTCCCTCCAGAGATTCGATCAGGGCTTCGCGGGTCGACCCCCATCCCAACACAAGAAGACGGTAATCCTCGTCGCCGAAGAATTCGGGGGCGGGAACGGCTTTTTCGATCGCCGCGGCCTTTTTCAGCCGCTTGTCGACCATGGCGGTGCGAACGACCATGGATTCGGTGATGTGGCCGCTCTGATCGTGCTCGTCGCTGTCCGCGCAGACCAGACCGTCCCCGAACCCGGGAACGCCCCGAGGCGAAATTCCGGTGTCGGTGAAGGCGTAGCGGCGGTACTCCGGCGAAGACTCGACCAGCGCTTTTTCGACGGAAAAGCCTTCGAGATCGAAGGGGGCGAGATCGTAGTGCGAATCGAGCAGATATTGGTCGGTGAGAACGACGACCGGCACCTGGAAACGGTCGGCCAGATTGAAGGCTTCCCGGGAGAGACTGAAGGCCTCCTCCAGCGACCCGGGGGCGAGCAGTATCCGGGGGAATTCGCCGTGACCGGCGAAGAGGGCGAAGAGCAGGTCGCCCTGTTCGGTCCGGGTGGGAAGGCCGGTGGCGGGCCCGGGGCGCTGGGCCAGGTGGATCACCGCCGGGGATTCGATCGCCCCGGCCAGGCTCAGCCCCTCCGCCATCAGGGCGAAGCCCCCGCCCGAGGTGGTGACCAGGGCGCGGGCCCCGGCGAACCAGGCGCCCAGGGACATATTGACGGCGGAAATTTCGTCTTCCGCCTGCTCGACCTCGATCCCGAAACCGTCGGCGTGGCCGGCGATGAACACGCCCACCCCGGTCGAAGGCGACATCGGGTAGAACGAAAGGAAATCGCAGCCCCCCGCCATCGCTCCCAGGGCGACGGCCTCGGTCCCGGCCAGAAGCAGTTCCCCGGGGCGGCCCGTGCCGGGCAGGGAGGGGACATCCTCACCGCGCTCGGCCCGGAACCGTTCCCCGATAGCGTACCCGCGGTCGAAGGCCGTCCGGTTGCCGGCCGCCACCTCGGCGCCTTTCCCGGCGAAGTACGCCTCCACGGCCTCCCCCGCCGAGGAGCGCTCAGCTCTCAGAACACCGGCCAGGACCCCGGCGGCGATCGAGTTCACGTAGTGCTCGGCGCCGATCTCGCGGGCCATTTCCCGCCAGGGGACGGCCAGAAAAATTCCGCGGCCCGACTCCTTCTCGGGCAGATCGTCGGCTTCGCCGACGACCAGCGAGCGCGCGGTGAGGCGCTCGCCCAGGTGCGCGGCGCCGCCCCGGTGCAGCACGAGAGCCACGTCCACCCGTTCCGAGTAGGCCCGGACCGGGCGGGACGAGACCCGGATCGAGGTCGTGTTCATTCCTCCCCGGATCCGGGACATGTACTCCCGTGAAGAAAAAACGTGGTTGCCGCCCCCTTTGAACAGGGAGAGGAGCAGGCTTTCCACGGTTTTGATCCCCTGCCCCGCCTGGCCGCAGATGGCCAGGGAAACATCGTCGGGCCGAGACGGCATTATCCTCTTACCTCCCCGGGACGCCGAAGCGCCCCCTCCACGGAACGGGGGGCGCCGGCCTCGCGGCCGGCGCCCCTTCTGTTCGAACCGGACCGGCTCTCAGTAGGGATAGGGGTTGGTGACCTGGTCGTCGGTGGACGCGCCGTAATAGGCGGTGAGACCGTTGCGCACCATCCACTTGCCCTGCGAAGGCCGGAAGACGGCGATGTCCGCGGTCCCGTCGCCGTTATAATCGGCGCCCACCGGGATGTCGGTGGCGGCACCGAAGTAGGCGGTGAGACCGTTGCGGACCAGCCACTTGCCCTGCGAGGACCGGAAGACGGCTATGTCCGCGGTCCCGTCGCCGTTGTAGTCTCCGGGGACCACGGTGTCGGTGGCGGCCCCGAAGTAGGCGGTAAGACCGTTGCGGACCAGCCACTTACCCTGCGAGGGCCGGAAGACGGCGATGTCCGCGGTCCCGTCGCCGTTGTAGTCCTCGGGGACGACTTCGTCGCTGGAGGACCCGAAGTAGGCGGTCTGGCCGTTGCGCACCATCCACTTGCCCTGCGAGGGCCGGAAGATGGCGATGTCCGCGGTCCCGTCGCCGTTGTAGTCTCCGGGGACCACGGTGTCGGTGGCGGCCCCGAAGTAGGCGGTGAGCCCGTTGCGGACCAGCCACTTGCCCTGCGAGGGCCGGAAGATGGCCACGTCCCAGGCGCCGTCGCCGTCATAGTCCTGCGGTACCGGGAGATCGGTGGAGCTGCCGTAGTAGGAACGGGTGCTCTGACGGATCAGCCACAGTCCGTTGGACGGACGGTAGACCGCGATATCGGCGGTGCCGTCGCCCGTGTAGTCGCCGATGACCGCGCCGCCGCCGGTGACCGGAGTCGGAACGGGGGTCGGAGTGGTCATGGCCGACCCCTTGTAGAAGACGGCGTCGTCGGCGTAACCGGCCAGGGCCAGCGACGGGTTCTTGGCCTCGATGTCGACCCGGGCGTTGGCGGTGCCGGCGATAGCGGTCTGGGTGACCTGGATCAGCTCCCACTGGCCGGACGTGGTGGAGTAGACGTTTTCGGTCCAGTAGGTGTAGTAGCCGGTCTGGCTGTACCAGCGGCCGCCGATTCCCATCATCCCGGGAGAAGCGGAGTAAACCCAGACCGCGAAGGTGTAGGTCTCGCCCGGCTCGATCGGGCCGATCCAGCTCTGGTAGACTCCACGCCCGAAGGTACCGGGTGTGGTGTAGTTGTCGAAACTGGCGGAGTAGTTGCCGGAATGAACGATCCCGCTCTCGCGGCCGACATCCACTCCCCACTCCACCGTCCACTCATCGGGGTAGTAGGTCCCATAGGTGTCCTGGGTCCAGGATTCGAAATCTCCGTTATCGAGAAGGTTGCCCCCCACGGGCGTGGGCTGCACCGGGGTGGTGAGGGGGGACGGGCTCGGAGTCGCGGTCGGAGGGACCGAGGGAGTCGCGGACGGGGTCTTGTAGCCCTCGGGGGTGGGGGAAGGAGTGGGGGTGGCGTCGAGGGAGGCGCGGTTGAAGTAGATGTTGTTCCCGCCGTCGCCGGCGCGGTACTCGCGCCAAACCACGTAGAAGTACCCGGCCCCGGCGTCGAGGGAGATGGACTCGTTGCGCTGGTCGCCGTCGGGGGTGGTGCCTTTCCCGTCCACGCGGAGGTCGGCGGACCAGCTGGACCCGGAATCGGCGCTGTAGCGGCAGACCAGGGTGTCGATGATCTCCGTGCCCTCGGTATAGTTGGCGGTGTCCTCGTAGACGCTGAAAAGGCTGCCGGTGGTGTCGACCAGCATCTTGGGATAGCCGCAGGAGTAGGTGACCAGGGTCTGGACCGACCAGGTTTCCCCGACGTCGTCCGACTTGGCGAAGCGCAGGCGGTTGTCCTCGGCCCAGAGGGCGTAGACGTTGCCGCCGTCGTCGTCGCCGACCTGGTAGGTGGCCTTGTCCACGTAACCGCCTCCGGAGAGCATGGTGTCGGAGTAGGGGAATGTCTCCCCGCCGTCGTCGCTGCGGGTGGTGTAGATCCCGTATTCGCGGCCGCCCTGGTCGGTGTTGGCCCACCAGAAAGCGTAGGCGTTGGCGTCGTCGGCGATCACCTTCTGCCGCTGGGCGATGGTGACCACGGTGGCGGGTTCGCTCCAGGTCACCGACCCGGCGTTATAGTTGCCCTTGATCACGACGAAGGTGGCAGGAGGCTGAAAATTTTTATCGCCGTACCAGTAGATGGGGTCGTCGTTGGCGTCGACGGTGACGCCCGGGTACTCTTTGAAGTTGGTGGTCATGGTCACGAGCGGCTTCCAGGTCAGGCCGTCGTCGTCGGAAAAGCGGAAGACCATGTCATAAAAGTTCTGAAAGGCGGCATAGACCTCGCCGGTGGGCGAGGCGGCCAGGGAGAGGCTGTAGGAATCGTTGGCGGCGGCACTGCCGTTGTCGAGGTAGGTGAGGGCGCTGAAGGTGCCGGTCATGGGGTCGAGGCGCTGAAAAGCGATATCGCCGCGGCGCCCCTCGGCCCAGTGGTCCTCGGCCCAGCCGAAGTAGGCGTAAGTTCCGTCGGTGACCAGTTTCAGCTCGTCTGAGGTGACGGAGCTGAGCTTGACGTCCGTCCCCAGCCAGCTGGCCCCGTTGTCGGTGGAGTAGTTGCAGTAGACGGAATCGTACCCGTCCCGGTAGTCGATCCAGGCGGCCACGACCGCGTCGGTGGCCAGGGAGACCAGGCCGAATTCGCTGGATGCGACCGTCCCCCCGTTGGAGTTGACGCGCAGGTCCGAGGACTCGAAGCTGATCGACCACCCGGCCCCGCACCAGACCGCCGCGGCCACCGCGGCCAGCAAGATCGCTGCTGAACGTCTCATGGTTCCTCCCCATGGGTTAGGAGTTAACAACATTCCAAAACAATATAGAATATCACCGGGCCCGGGCAAAGCCAAGGAAAAGCTCCCGAAAAGAATTAAACACGGAATGGCCGGGGCCCCGAAGGGGTAGCGCCCCCCTCCGGGGCCCCGAAAACGCCGGATTCAGGCCGGAAATCAGCGGGTTTCCAGCCCCTTGAGGCGGAACCCGAGGAACAGCATCGAGATCCCGGCCAGCAGCGCCAGAATCCCGAACAGCCAGGCCAGGGCCACCACCCCGGAAAGGGGATGGAAGATGACGATCAGGGCGAAGAAGAGAAAAACGACCCCGGTGAACCCCATGACCCCCCGGCCGTCCATGCCCGGCGGCATGTTGAAGGCGTTGGAGAGCTGGGTCACTCCCGCCACCAGCATCCAGACGACCAGGAGAATGGCGATCCCCACCACGGCCGCTCCCGGCCAGAAGAGGGCGACGATCCCGATGAGAATGTCCGCTATCCCCTGAACCGCGGCCCCGCCCCGGGCGGCGGCGGGAAGGTGGCGCAGCGAGATCAGCAGGGCGAGTCCCTCGGCCAAGACAAAGGCTCCGAAGATAATCACCAGGACCCAGAGGGTGGCACCCGGCCAGACCAGGGCGAAGATCCCCAAAATCACGGCCAAAATTCCCCGCAGCACCAGGACCCACCAGTTCCGAGCCAATTCACCCACGGTAAACCTTACCGGGGTATCCGCCATCGACAACGCCGACATCGCGCACCTCCCTGTTGGTTTCGCCCCGTAACCCGGGGCGAACAAACTTCAATAGCAGTTTAGCCGTCCGCGTCGCCGAGGTCAAGCGCCGCCGTCCGGCGTTCGAGGATTTTCTTGCGCTCCCGGACGGGGGTTGGGGTATGATGCCGTCGCGAACACTCAACCTGGAGAAAGGATCGAACCATGACCGCACGCACCGCACTTCTGCTGTTGGCCGGCGCGGCGTTCGTCCTCGGGGGATGTCAGAGCACGCGCCCCGCGGGCGAAGCCGTTCCCGCCGGGAGCGAACCGGCCGACGTCATCATCATCGACACCGGGGAACTGGAACCCGGCGTGGAAGCCGAGCCCCTTCCCCTCCCCACGCCGGCGGCGCTGGATCTCGATTGGGAGGAGATCCGGGCCCTGGGCCGGCCCTACACCGTCGAGCGCGGCGACACGCTCAGCGCCATCGCCTCCCGTTACGACGTAGGCGTGGGCCTGTTGGCGCGGATCAACGACCTGGCGGATCCCGACCGGATCCGGGCCGGACAGACCATCACCGTCGTGTCCGGACCATTCCGGGTCGAGGTGGACAAGGGAGCGCGGACGCTGCGCCTGTACCGGAACGAGACCCTGATCAGGACCTATCCGGTCACGATCGGCAAGAACGACAGCACGCCCGAGGGAGAGTTCGTCGTTCTTAAAAAACTGGTCAACCCCGCCTGGACCGACCCCTACAATCGGGTGATCGTCACCGCCGACGATCCCGACTACCCCTTGGGAACCCGCTGGATCGAATTCAAGGCCCCGCCGGGAGCCTACGGTATTCACGGGAGCCGCAAAGCCGAGGAGATCGGGGAAGCGGCCTCGTTCGGATGCGTCCGCCTCCTCCACCCCCAGGAAGAGGAACTCTACGATTTCCTCATCATCGGCTCCCCCGTCGTCATCCGGCCCTGACCGGCGGGGCGGCCTTAACGGCCGCGGGTGAGCTGGTGGACCTTGCGGGAAAAGAGGGTGAGGAGCAGGATCTTGATGTCGAAGAAGAGCGACCAGTTTTCCAGGTAATACATGTCGTACTCGACCCGGGTTCGGATCGAGGTGTCGCCCCGCAAGCCGTTGACCTGCGCCCAGCCGGTCAACCCCGACTTGACCAGGTGCCTGGACATGTAGCGGGGGATGCTCTCCTTGAAGCGTTCGACGAAGACCGGTCGCTCCGGGCGGGGCCCGACCAGGCTCATATCCCCGCGGAAGACGTTCCATAACTGGGGGAGTTCGTCCAGGCTCAAGCGGCGCAGCAGGCGGCCCAGGGGCGTGGCCCGGGGGTCGTCGTTGGCGGGAAGCACCGGGCCGGTGCGGTCCTCTGCGTCTGCGGGCATGGTCCGGAGCTTGTAGATGGTGAAAATCTTGCCGTTCTCCCCCATCCGTTCCTGGCGGTAGAAGACCGGTCCCCGCGAGGTGAGCTTGATCAAGGCCCCGCAGGCCAGGACCACCGGGGAGACCAGGATGAGGCCCACGGCGGACCCGGCCAGGTCGAAGCAGCGTTTGCGAAACCGGTTCCAGCCCCGGTTGAGCGGAGTCGGGCGCAATCCCAGGAGAGGAACCCCGTCCAGGTTCACCACTTCCACCCGGCTGGTCATGATGGCGAAGACGTCGGGGACCAGGCGGACCGAGATCAGTTGTTTCTCGCAGCGCACGATCGCGTCCAACAGCAGTTCGTGGGGAAGCTCGAGGCTGGTGATGATCAATTCGTCGGGCCGGGTGGCTTCGAGCACGGCGTCCAGGTCGTCGAGGCCGCCCAGGACCATTCCCGGGGGAAACTCCTCCGGATCCGGCGGCGCCTTGATCCAAGCCAGCCCCGCCACTTCCGCTCCCCAGCGGGGGTTGCGGCGGAAATTCTCGAAAAGCCGGCGGGCGACCGGCCCCTCTCCCAGCAGGAGCACCCGGCGCGGCTGACGGTTCCGTCTCCAACACTTCAATTCGGCCAAGTCCAGGCCACGCCGGGCCAGGGTGAGTCCGAAGATCGAGAGCGCCCAGAAGAAACCGACCAAGCGCCGGGAGTAGGAGAAGTCTTCCCGATAGAGGAAGGTCAGGGCCATCAGGCTGAAAACGGCCACGGTCACGGCCTTGGTAATGGTGAAAAAGTGCCAACTGGAAGAGAAATATGTGCGTTGGTGATAAAGGCCGAACCATTTAAAAACCAGCCAGAACAGCGGGATGACCACCAGGAGCGCCTCCAGGTACTCGTTCAGAGGAGGCACGCCCTTGGTTACCGGGAAGACCGCTCCCAGGACGGAATGGAAGCCGATCCAGTAGGCAAGCAGCGTGCTGGCCATGAGGATCAGACCGTCCACGGCCAGGGCGGAGACCGTAAAAAAGGCCGTCAACCGGCGTTGAGCTTTAAGCCTATTCCCGTTTTCGCTCATGGTTCGGCAGATATTCCTTCAGTTCGGCGGCGATACGGCCGCGAAAGATCGACCGATCGAATTTCAGCGCGTGGCTTCGTATCCGGACGGGATCGAAGTCGCCCTCGTGTTCCAGAAAATCCCTGACGGCCTTCTCCAGGTCCTCCTCCGACGGCCGGGTATAGAATATTCCGGTCGGTGCCTCCTCTCCGGGATCTCCCCAGGGAATCGTGGTTTCGGTCAATCCGCCCCGGCCCAGTCCGATTACCGGGCGGCCGCAGGCCTGAGCTTCCAGGGGAACGATACCAAAATCTTCCAGCCCTGGAAAGATCAGCGCCCGACAGCCTCGGTAGAGTTCCCGGATCTCCTCGTCGGGGAGCCAGCCCATAACCTCGACCCCGGGACCGGCCAGGCGCCGGAGACGATGTTCCAGGGGACCGCTTCCCGCCACCTTCAAGGGCAAACCCAGGCGGTTGAAGACGGCCACCGCCGTTTCCACCCGCTTGTAAGGGACCAGGGCCGAAACTATGAGAAAATAACTGCCGGACCGGCCGCCGGGCGCATAGAAATCGGCATCCACCGGGGGAAAAATCACGTCGGCTTGGCGGCCGTAGGCCCGGTAGATCCGATCGGCCACCGTCCGGGAGATGGCCACGAACCGGTCGACACGGGGGGAAGAAGCCCGGTCCCAGCGGCGCAGGTATCCCAGGAACGGGCTCAGAACCGCCTGCTTCAACCGGTTCTTCCCGAAATAATCCTCGGAGAAGAACCAGGCGTAGCGCATGGGGGTGAAGCAGTAACAGAAATGGAAGGAGCCCCGGCGGCGGCGCGCCCCCTTGGCCACGGCGTGGCTGGTGCTGACGACCAGGTCGTAACCGGAAAGGTCGAAGCTTTCGACCGCCCGGGGGAAGAGGGGAAGATAGCTCCGGTAGCGGTTCGCCGAGCCCGGGAATTTTTGAAGAAAAGAAACGCGGACGTTCATCCCCCGGATCCGTTCGGAAACACGCTCGGGCCGGTAAAAAAGGGTGAAGATGTCGGCGGAGGGGAAGAGTTCGCAGAAAACTTCGAGCACCTTCTCTCCCCCCCGCATCCCGTTGAGCCAATCATGAACCAGGGCCACGTTCACCGCCCGCCCTCCAAAAGGGCCCGATACATTTCCCGAGTGCTCCGCGCCGTCGCCGCCCACGAAAATTCGGCGGCGCGGCGCCGGCCCCGGGCCGACAGCTCTTCCCGAAGCGCGGGTTCGTCCCAGACCCGCCGCAAAGCCCCGGCCAGGGCCCCGGCGGTACCGGGGTCGACCACCATTCCGGCGCTTCCGACCACTTCGGGCAGGGAGCCGCGGTCGGAAACGATTACCGGGGTGCCGCAGGCCATCGCCTCCAGGGGGGGGAGTCCGAACCCTTCGTAGAGAGAAGGGAGCGCCACCACTCGAGCCAGGTTGTAGAGAGCGATCAGCTGGGCTTCGTCGGCTCCGTCCACGACCGTAACGCGCCCGGCGAGCCCCTGCCGAGAAATCTCGTCGATGGCCTCGGGGTAACGCGGATCGGGATGGCCGGCCAAGACCAGGCGGGCCGTCGCCGCGGCGGCGGAGAAAGAGGCGAACTCCCGGACCAGCCCGGCGACGTTCTTATAGGGATCGAAACGGCCGACGTAGAGAACGAACGGCTCGGACGCATCCACTCCCGGGGGAAGGAGAGCTGCCGCTTCCGGCCGGGGAAGCGGCCGGTACGCGGGATCGATCCCGTTATGGATCACCTCGATTCGGGCGGCCTCGACCCCGAGGAAGGCCCTGATATCGGCGGCGGTGGTTTCGGAAACGGCGACGATGCGGGCCGCCCGGCGCACGCAGCGGCGCAGCACCCACCGGAAAACGAAATTGAAACGCGTCTTCAGGGCGCGGGGGGTGAAGTAGGGGAAACGCAGGGGTATGAGATCGTGAACGGTGGCGATCATCGGAACCGGAGAGGGGGCCAGGGGGATGAAATAATTGGTGGAATGATAGAGGTCCGCTCCTTCCTTCCCCAGCCACCGGGGCAAGCCGAGTTGGGATCTGGGGTCGTAAATCCCCCAGGGAACCAGCCGGCAGCGCAGGCGCGGGCGGTCCGCCCAGCGGGCGGCGTAGCGCTCTTTCAGCGAGCGGTCGTTGAAAATCAGCAGGTATTCCTCGTCGCCCTCGACCTCTCCCAGGTGTCCGATCAGTTTCTCGGTAACGCGCCCGATCCCCGACATCCGGGAGAAGATCCACCGGGCATCGATGCAGATCCGGGGCGGCGAGGCGCTCTTAGCCTTCATCGCCGCCTCCCTTCGAGCCCAGGGCCTCGCGATAAACCTCCAGAGTTTTGCGGGCCGCTTCCTCCCAGGTGAACCGCAGCGAGTTGGCGGTGCCGGCGAGCACTAGTCTCTCCCGCTCCCCTTCGTCGGAAAGCAGGCGTTCGAGGACGGCGGCCATCTCCTCCGGGGAAGCGGGGTCGAACCAGGCCGCGGAGTCCCCGAGCATCTCGGGAAGAGCACCGGTGCGGGAAGCGGCCACCGGCGTCCCGGCGGCCTGGGCTTCGAGGGGGGGGAAGCCCTGGCCTTCGTAAAAGGACGGGAAGACGAGAACCCGGGCTCCCCGGTAGAGGGCGGGGAGGTCCAGGCGCGCGACGTAGCCGGTGCGGACGACGCCCCGCCCCAGAGCCGGATCGGCCAGGGCTTCCTCCAGGCCCCCGGTCAACCAGCCGTCCATCCCGGCCACGACCAGCTTGCACCCGGCGACGGCGGGGCGGGCAGCCAGGATTTTCCAGGCCTGGAGAAGACCGGGAAGGTTCTTGCGCGGTTCCAGGGTGCCCACGGTCAGGACATACTTTTCGGGAAGACCGTAACGGAAGCGCACCCGGGCCAGTTCGTCCGCCAGCACCGGTTTCCGGAAAAGTTCGTCCACGCCTCCCGGAACCACCCGCACCCGGCCGGGGGCCAGAGGGTAACAGGCCAGCAGTTCCCTGCGCGTGAACTCCGAAATGACGATCACCCGGCTCGAATCGAGGAGACTGGCCGGAAGTTTTCTCTCCAGGTAGCGGCGGTTCCTCGGCTCGACGAACTCGGGATGGCGGCGGAAGGTCAGGTCGTACACGGTGCTGACGGCGGGGACTCCGCCGGTAGGGCGAATGATGAAGTCGGGGAAGTGAAAGAGGTCGAACCCGGGAAGCAGCCAGTTGACGGGGGGGAAACCCACCGTCTTCCAGCTCCAGCGCAGCCACCGGGCCGGCAGCCGCCCCTGAACCGGGGCCATCCGGGCATAGACCGGGGCGGGGAGGTCGGGAGGAACCGAACCCCGAAAACAGTAGGGAACGATCTTCTCGGGGGGGGCGAGACGGGCCAGCCCTTCCATCAGGCCGCGGGTATAGTACCCCACCCCGCTCAAAACCCCGACCAGACTCTGAACGTCCACGGCTATTTTCATCGCCCCCATCCGTTGCCGCCCGCCACCCGTACGCCGGTTGTCCCGACGTCTTGGTGTACCATGTGTCCCATCCGCGACCGGCGAGCCGCCTTTGACCTTGACCCCCCGGGGAACCGCGGTTCATTATACGTGATCGGGACGGCAAATGACACGGAGGGTTTCCCATGCCCCCGCGGGAAAAGCACATCCGAGCCGAAGCCAGTTTGAGCCAGCTGGAAACGGTGGTCGATTCCATCATCGGGTTCGCCGCCGAATGCGGCCTGCCCCGCGAGGCCCTGGACGAGATCCACCTGGCCGTGGACGAAGCCTGCACCAACATCATCAATTACGCCTATCCGGCGGGCGTGCCGGGGCCCCTGGAAGCCGTCTGCCGGTACGACGAGGCGGGAGGTTTCTCCGTCGTTCTCCGGGACCGGGGCAAGCCCTTCGATCCCACCTCGATCCCCTCTCCCCGCCTGGACCAGGACCTGGAACACCGTCCGATCGGAGGGCTGGGGATATTCCTGATGAAACAGATGATGGGGGATCTCCGGTACCGGCGGCGGCCGGACGGGATCAACGAACTGACCATGAGCAAGCTCCCCCCGTGCAGATGAGGCCGAAACGGCCCCGAGCGCGGAAAGATATCTCCCTGGGCTCACTCTTCCTGCTGGGCCTCCTGGCCGTCGCCGCGGGCTGCGCCTCGCCCCCGTCCGATTGCGGGAACATCTGCTCCATCTTCGCCGAGTACCCCGACTGGTACGAAGCCGCCCGGGACGCCGAGAGGAGATGGGGGGTTTCCATCCCGGTGATGATGGCGATCGTCTACCAGGAATCCAGTTTCCGGGACGACGCCCGCCCCCCCCGGACCTGGATCTTGGGGTTTATCCCCGGACCGCGGCCTTCTTCGGCCTACGGCTACGCCCAGGCACTGGACGAAACCTGGGATCTTTATATGCTCAAAACCGGAAAGCGGTGGGCGGAGCGGGACGACTTCGGCGATACCATGGACTTCCTGGGATGGTACTGCGACCAGAGCTCCCGGCTCTGCGGCATATCGAAGAGAGACGCCTACCACCTCTATCTGGCGTACCACGAAGGCCATACCGGCTTCAACCGGAGAACCTACCGGAACAAGACCTGGCTTCTCCAGGTCGCGCTCAAGGTGCGCAAGCGGGCCGCGACCTATGCCCGGCAACTCAGCGGGTGCCGACGGCAATTGGATGAAGAAGCCGATTCCGGCTTCTGGTTTTTTTGACGAAGCCCGCGGGACGCCGGCGGCATTTCGCTTGGCGGCGGCGTCCGGTTGTGGTAAATATAGCCGAAGTCTCCGAAGGAGCGTCGATACGGAAAGAGAGGCATCATGCATATCCCGGAAGCGGCCCTCTGGGCGATCATCATCGGATTCATCGTCGTAACCGCGGTTTCTATCTATCTGGTCAATACCTTCATGGTTTCCTGAATCCGCGGATGAATGTTCCCCTGCCCCCGCCTCCTCCCCGCCGCCCCAAGGCCTGGGACCTCCCCCTGCCCCCGGTGGCGGCCGAAGAACTGGCACTCTCCGACGATGACGGGTTCGTCTTCCGCTTCGCCGTCTATGGAGACAACCAGCGCGGGGTGCCTATCCACCGGCGTATCGCCGAAAATATCGCCCGATCCAATGCGACGGTGGTCCTGCACGTCGGCGACTACGTCCAGGACGGGCGCCAGGAACCGCAATGGGACGAGCAGTTCGCCCGACCCGCCGCCGAGCTTCTGGCGAACACGATTTTTCTGGGAGTCCAGGGCAACCACGATCGGAACAGTCCCCGTTATTACGACCTGCTGCGGCCTCCGGGGAAGAAACCCTGGTTTCGGAAATTGGTCGGCCCGGTGGCGTTTTTCGGTCTGGACACCAACCTGGGGTTGAAAAACGGATCGGACCAACTGGAATGGCTGGAACGCGCCCTGGCCCGGACCCGGCGAAAATGGAAGGTGGCTTTTTTCCACGAACCCCCCTATTCCTCTTCCTGGCCCTGGCCGGGAGGGGCGCTCAAAACCAGAAACACGATCATGCCCCTGCTCGAAGCCGCCGGAGTCGACCTGGTTTTCACGGGGCACATCCACAACTACGAGCGGTTCCATAAAGACGGCATCCCCTACATCATCACCGGAGGAGGGGGCGATACCCTCTCCAAGCCCGAACAACTGCCCAACCCCTTCCGCCGCTGGACGGCCATGCTCCATCACTTCTGCACCGCCGACGTCTACGGCGACCGGATCGAGGTTCTGGCCCGCGATCTGACCGGAAAGCCTTTCGACGGGTTGGTGGTCCGCAAGGGGAGTCTGACGGAAGCGGAGGTGGAGGAGAGGAAGAGCTACGAAGGGCCGCTCCCGCAGCGCCGCCCGACCCTGGGCGGCCGGAACCGGCGGAGGCCGGGGAAAAACGGCGCCGGGGAGGCGCCCTGGGGGCCGGCAACCGGCAGGGGAAACGCCGGGGGTTGAACGTTTCCGCACCCCCGGCGGTCATAGATATCGTATCCGAGGCCAAAGACCCGGAAAAGACTTTGACTATGGTTCGACGCCGATGTCATACTGCTCGAGCTTGAACAACCAACGGCGGGGGAATCCCGTCGCACTGCGAGGAGTGTACGCATGAAAAAATTACTTTCCCTGACGTTAGCATCGGTCCTGGCCGTGGCCCTGGCCGGTTGCGGCGGCGACGGGGAGGACGACTCCACGGTCGCCCTTCCCGGCTCCATGGCCGGCGGCCAACAGGGGCCGTCCAATCCCCTGGCGGGCCTGGCTCCCGAAACCGTTCTGGTTACGGTCGATCAGACGCCGGTCACCGCCGGCGAAATCAACGCCGCCCTGGATATGATGCTGGCTCAAGCCGCGGCCCAGAACGGAGTCGCCCCCGGCCAGATGCAGGGGTTGCGGCCGCTCCTGGTCGGGCAGGCCATCCAGAACCGGGTCGGCCAGATTCTCCTCGAAAACGCCCTGGCCGGGACGGATATCGCCGTCAGCGACGAAGAGATCGCCGCCGAATTCGATACTCTTCCCCCGGAAGTGCTGACACAAGCCCGGGCCCGGGGAATCGCCGACGAAACCATCCAGGACAATATCCGGCAGGCCTTGAAATTGAAGAAGTACCTGGGCGTGGCCGACGCCACCGAGGAAGAAGTCGCAACCTTCTACCGGGAAAATCCCGATCAGTTCGCCGAACCGGAATCGATCGCGGTCCGTCATATCCTGATCGGCTACCAAGGCGCTCAGGGCTCGGCCGCGACCCGGACCAAGGAAGAAGCCGCGACCCTGGCCGCCGAGATCCGCGCCCAGGCCGAGGCGGCCGACGCCGATTTCTCGGCCCTGGCCCGCCAATACAGCGAATGTCCCAGCGCGGCCGCGGGAGGGATGCTGGGTGAGACGGTGACCAAGGGACAGATGGTCCCGGCTTTCGAGGAAGCCGCTTTCTCCCTGGATACCGGGGTAGTGAGCCAGGTGGTCGAAACCCCCTTCGGTTACCACCTGATCCTGGTGGAGGACCATACTCCCGAGGGTACCCTGACTCTGGAAGAAGTTCAGGACCGCCTCTCCGACAATCTGACCCTGCGCAAGCTCCAGGAAGCGCTGGTTAAAAAGATGGACGAACTTCAGGGAACCGCCGAGATCGTCTATACCCCCGGATTCGAGCCTCGGGCCCCGAAGCCGCCCGAACCCGCTCCCGCTCCCCGGGCCGAGGATATTCCCCCGGAGCAGGAACCTCAGACCTCCCTTCCTCCGGCACCGCAGCCTCAGCCTTAAATCCGCCCGGCCGGGCCGGGGCGGCGGCGTATCCGGACTCCCCGCCCGGGCCCGTTCAGGGAGAAAGAGACGGGACCGGGGCGTTCCCTCGGTCGAGTTTTACCCAGATCGGGCTTGACCACGCCATCTCCCCGTCCTCCTGAACGGCCTTGAGGTAATACCAGGTTTCGCCGGCGACGGGGTTCGGATCTTCCAGCAACCCCCGGGCCGTCACTCCTTCTCCGGGTTCCCGGAAAACCACGTCTCCGGCGCGGACGATTTCGACCCGGGCCAGCGGAGCGCAGGCAATAACCTGGTAGGACAACGGCAGCGGACCCGAAGCGGCGGACCATGAAGTTTCCGAGCCCATGGGGGAATCGGCCGCCCGGAAATTGAGGATGATCTTGGGACCGCTGGTGGCGTAGACCCGGCGCGCCTGGAGAGCTTCCCACACAGATTCCCGGGTCAGGTCCTTCGCCCAGACCCCCATGATCCCGGTCACGAGGGCGCCGACGCTGCGGCGGCCGGGATGGCCGTCATGCGTGTCGCCGCCGCCGATCATCCCCAGCCGATATCCGCGCTCGAGAGCGTCCCGGACAAAGGCTCCCTTGACCGGGTGGTAGATGGCCTTTTCGCAGCCGTAATATTCCGAAGATCCGTGAATGGAGCAGACTTCCACCAAAGGCTCCATCGCCGGAGGGGGGATACTCCAATCCTCGGGAACGGGCCCTCCCCCGGGATGGTGGGCCACGGTCATGGCCGGGTAAGGCTTCAGCAGTTCCCACAGTTCCGGGGGCGTATCGCTGGCGGGGTCGAGGGAGGTGAAGACGGGCCCGTCGCCATCGCGGAAATAGACGTTGCGGTGCCCGTAGTTCCAGTTGGTCCACTCGTAACCGGCCAGGGTGACGAAGGACCCGGGGCGGTAGGCCTCCCGGGCGGCCGCGCAGTTGCGTTGCCAGGGCTCCCCGGGGAAGCGGATGGTCCCGTAGTCGCAGTGATCGGTAACGGCGGCGATGTCCAGTCCGGAAACGATCCGGGCGAACCGGTAGAAATCTTCGGGGGTGCCGGTCCCGTCCGAGACCCGGGTATGCCCGTGGATATCCCCGAAATACAGGTTCAGGGCGGAACTTCCGGGACGGCACCAGGTGACGTTACCGGTCCCTTCCAGGTCGCCGGGGCCGGAAATACGGAAAAAATAGATCCCGGCGGCGGCGGGAATCCATGCGAACCTGACGCTCTCCGCCTCCTCGACCAGGTCCCGGAGCAGGCGGCCGGCCTCGCGGCCGTCTTGAACCACGGTCAGTTCGTAGGAACCGGGGGGCAGGCGCCCCCAGTTCCCGGCCGGGTCGAGGCCGCAGCCGACGACCTCCAGCTCTTTTCCGGGAACGACGATCGAAGGGGAGTGGACCTGAAGCCGAACCGGGTCCCGGGCCGAGATCGCCACCGCCGGCGAGGGCTCGAGCGGAGCCGAGTGCCCGTCGCCGTCGGCGTCGACAAAGACCTGGAACAGCTCGGCCGCCTCGGCGAAACGGTCTACCCGGACCCGGCGGTAATCGAGGGTGACCGTCCCTCCTCCCGGAATCGACGCGCCGGGGGAGCAGACCAGGACCCGGTTGAGCGGGAGGACCGCCGTCCGCAGCGGCGGGGAGGAAAAGGAAGCGGATACCTCGACGAAACCCGGAGCCCCGGGCTCCCGGGCCTGGGGGGGAGACCAGCCCCACCAGGGAGAAATCTGGAAGACGATGAACCCTCCCGGATCGATGCCCCCGGGCCCGACGGTGGCGGTGACCCTGAAATCGTGCTCCGACCCGACCGGGAAGGGCCCCCGGGGCTCGACCGACGCCTTCCCTTCGCGGTCGCGGGGAGAGGGCCGGGAGTCCAGGTAAGGGACGATCTCCGGGAGCCAGGGCTTTTCTTCGGGCCCGCGCGGGTTGAAGGCGGGCTCCTCTTCTTCCGAACACGCCGCGGCCAAAGCGCCGCACATCGCCGCCGCGGCCAGAAACCGGACCGGAAGCGATCTCCGGCGGCGCGCCGGCATATTCTCCCTCACCGGGTCACGGGGACGTCCCCGTTGCTCCCGTAGTAGGCCCGGGTGACTCCCTTGGCCAGCCATTGCCCGCTGGAGGGACGGAAGACGGCGATGTCGTCCTTCCGGGCGGCGATGGTCCCGTAGTTGGCCGGGACCGGGACGTCCCCGTCGGTCCCGTAGTAGGCGCGGGTGTAGCCGCGGATCTGCCACTGGCCGGTGGAGGAACGGAAGATCCCGGGGTTGTCGGCGCCGCCGTACCAGAAATCGGCCACCACCGGAGTATCCCCGGAGGCCCCGTAATAGAAGCGGGTGCGGTTGCGCACCAGCCACTGCCCGGTGGAACGGAAGACGGCGGGGTCGGTGGTCCCGTTCCCGTTATAGTCGCCGGGGACGGGGATGTCCGAGGAGTTCCCGTAGAAGAACTGGGTGATGCCGTAGACGAACCACTTGCCGTTGGAGGGGCGGAAAAGAGCGACCCAGCAATCGTCGGTGTTCCCGTGCCAGTAGCCGGGAGCGGGAATGTCGCCGTCCTGCCCGTAATAAACCTGGTAGATGGTGGCGCCGTCGCGGTAGAGCCACTTCCCGGCCGAGCCCCGGAAAAGACCGGGATTGGTGGTGCCGTCGCCGTCATAGTCGCCGGGAGCGGCGACGTCGCCGGTCTGGCCGAAATAGAACTTGGTCCTCCCCCGGATCAGCCACTGCCCGGTGGAGGGGCGGAAAACGGCGATATCGGAGCGGCCGTCGCCGTTGTAATCGCCCCCGGCGAGGATAGGGTTGTCCCCGGACGAACCGCCCCCGGAGGAGACCAGGTAGCAGGCCTCGCAGGCGACGCGGGCGGCGTAGTAGCTGATGCGCATGTAACCGCTCTCCCCCCAGCTGGTGCCCCAGGAGTTGCGCAGAATCCAATACCCGGTGCCGGGGCCGGTATCGACCCAGCCCACCAGGCAGATGACGTGGTTGGTGGTGCTGTAGTAACAGGGAGAGGCCGAACAGGTGGTGGCGCTGTCGGAGTAGACCCCCCCGGAGTACCCTTCGAAAGCGGTCCCGGCATTGACCGAGGCATCGACCGGACCGTAGTTGTAGATGGCGGTCTTGATGGCGTCGATGTCGTTGCAGGGGATGCGGTGCCAGGATTGTATCCTGGTGGTCGCGGGGTAGGTGCCGAAAGGACAGGGCGGGGAAATCCCGTAGTCGTAGGCGCTGCTGGGATAGGGGTACGCGGCCAGGGAACAGACCCCGTAGGCGACCAGGGCGGTCAGTTCGTCGTAGTCGTAGTCGGACCCGTCGCAGCCGTCGAACCCGCTGTAGTGGTCGTCGAGGCAGAAGGCGATGAAGGCCTCGGAAAACTGGGCCCGGCTGCCGCCGTAGAGATCGTTGGCGACGTTGTAGGATCCTTCGGCGGAGGCGGCGGCGCCGAAGGCGTAACAGGAGCCGCAATACCCCTGGTCCCGGATGGGGTTGACGTAGTTGCGCCCGCCGGTGCTGCGCCAGTCGAAGCTGGTGGGCAGCGCCTGCCGGCCGAGGAGGTCGGCCAGGGGCCCGATCTCGTCGGAGGCGGTTTTGGCCCTGGGCTCGAGGGGCGCGTGACGGGAGAGCAGGCGCTGGCGTTCCTCGGCGGAGAGCCGGGTGACCCAGTTCTCGGCGACCTCGAACTCGTAGCCGTTGTGGTCGATCTTGTAGCGCACCTCCTCGAGAGTGTCGCCGGGTTCGAAGGGCAGGATCTCTCTTTCCGGCGAAGCGGCCGGGGACAGGGCCGGAACCGACAACAGCAGCAACAGGCACAGGGTCTTCATCCAATCCTCCCGGTTTTTATTGCGGTTTTGATTAAGCTTACATCATGGTATGCTTTAAATCCAGTATTTGCCGGACGGCAACGACCGATGAAGACCCTGCTCAGCGTTCTCGCGATCCTGCTCTCAGGACCGCCGGAAGGAGAAGAACTTCCGGCGCCCGGTCCCGTGTATGTTATCCCCGTTCAGGGAGAGATCGAGTGGGGCCTGGTCCACCAGGTCGCCCGGGGGGTGCGGGAAGCCGAAGGGAACGGGGCTTCCCTGATCGTCGTCGACATGGACACTCCCGGGGGAAGGGTGGACGCCACCACCGAGATCATGAAGATCCTCTCCGAAACCCCCATTCCCACCCTTACCTTCGTCAACACCTGGGCCATGTCCGCCGGCGCCTATATCGCCGTCGCCACCGATCGGATCTTCATGGCCCCGCGCAGCGCCATCGGCGCCGCCACCCCCATCGCCTCCGGCCCCCTCTCCGGAGCCCAGGAACTGCCGGCGGCGGTGGAGGAGAAGATGACCTCCGCTCTCGCCGCCACCATCGCCTCCACCGCCGCCGCCAAGGGACACCCGGTGGAGATCGTGCGGGCCATGGTCGACCGGGACGTGGAAATCCCCGACCCCGAGAAACCGGGCGGGTTCATCATCGAAAAGGGCAAACTCCTGACCCTGACCAACGTCGAGGCCGAACGCCCGGGGATCGCTCTTTCCCGGGGCACGGTCGCGGATATCGGCCGGCTCCTGGAGGGCGAAGGAGCCGCGAACGCCGAAATCGTCAGGGTCGAACCCTCACCGGCCGAAAAGCTGGCCCGGTTCCTCACCTCGTCCGCCGTCTCCGTCGTTCTTCTCCTGGGAGGATTGGGCGGTCTCTACCTGGAATTCAAGACCCCGGGCTTCGGGTTTTTCGGCGTGACGGGCCTGGCCCTGCTGGGGCTTTTCTTCTTCGGCCATTATATCGCCGGACTGGCCGGTTTCGAGGAAGTGGTCGTCTTCGGAGCCGGCCTGGTTCTCCTGGCGGTCGAGCTTTTCGTCACCCCCGGCTTCGGCTTCATGGGGGCGGCGGGGATCGGCCTGATCCTGGGGGGGTTGATCGCGGCCATGGCCCGCGGTCCCCTCATCCGCCCGGGAAGCGGACTCAACCTCGATTATACCGACGCCCTGGAGACCATGGGCATGGCCATGGCCGGCGTTTTCATCCTCGCCGCCGGCGCCTCCCGTCTCCTGGTCCGGCGGAGATCGCCGCTGGCGCGGCGTCTGGTCCTGGACAACCGTGAAAGCGGTTATAAGGCCTCGGCCGAGAACGCCGGTATCGTCCCCGGCTTGAGGGGGGTAACCGTGACCAAACTGCGCCCGGCCGGAATAGCGCTCTTCCGGGGGAAACGCCTCGACGTCGTCAGCCAGGGGGACGCCCTTCCCGCAGGCGAGGACGTCGAGGTGGTCAAGGTCTCCGGGAACCGGGTGGTGGTCCGGAAAGAGAGGAAAGAACTTTCCCCGGCGGGGGAAGAGGAGAGAACCCGATGACCGCCATGGTCGCGCTGTTGGTCCTGGGGCTGATCCTGATCTGCCTGGAGGTATTCGTGCCCGGCGGCGTGGTCGGGACCCTGGGCGCCCTGGCGCTGGCCGGATCGGTCGTGCTCGCGTTCCGGAATACCGACTTCGGACCCGTCTGGCTCCTGGTGGCCCTGGGCTCGGCCCTGATCTCGGTGCTGGTCGCGATCCGGACGGTCGCCCGGACGCCGCTGGGGCGGAAGCTCTTCCTTCACGCATCGGAACGCGGGTATTCGGGCGCCGACCGCAGCATGGACGGGTTGGCGGGGAAGGCGGGAAAGGCGGTAACGGACCTGCGGCCGGCGGGGATCGCCGAAATCGAGGGGCGCCGTATCGACGTGGTTACGGAGGGCGAGTACTTGGCCCGCGGCACCGAAATCGCCGTCAAATCGGTGGAAGGAAACCGGATTGTGGTAGTATCGACCGAACTCGTAACCGGATAAGGGGGGACTCATGGATATAGCGAAATTCATCTGGCTGGCGGTTTTCGTCATCATCGTCGTCATGCTGGGAACGTTTCTCTACTTCTTCAAGGTCTGGATCCGGGCCGTCGCCGCCGGCGCCTACGTCGGGCTCTTCAACCTGGTGGGGATGAAACTGCGGGGGATCCGTCCCGTGATCATCGTCGATGCCAAGATCATGGCCACCAAGGCCGGCCTGCAGGTCGCCACCAACGATCTCGAAGCCCACTACCTGGCGGGAGGCAACGTGGCCAAGGTCATCCGGGCCCTGATCGCGGCGGACAAGGCCGGAATCCCGCTCACCTTCGAAAAGGCCTGCGCCATCGATCTCGCCGGGAGGGACATCGAGGAGGCGGTCAAAACCAGCGTCAACCCCCGGGTGATCGACTGTCCCAACCCCGAAAAGGGGAAAGGCACCATCGACGCCGTGGCCATGGACGGGATTCAGCTCATGGCCCGGGCCCGGGTGACGATCCGGGCCAACATCGAGCGCCTGGTGGGAGGGGCGACCGACGAGACCATCATCGCCCGCGTCGGAGAAGGCATCGTCACTTCGATCGGCTCGGCCGAAACCTACAAGAAAGTCCTGGAAAACCCGGACATGATCTCCGAACGGGTCCTGGCTAAGGGGCTGGACGCGGGCACCGCCTACGAGATCCTCTCCATCGATATCGCCGACGTCGACGTGGGTAAAAACGTCGGCGCCGAGCTGCAGCAGCATCAGGCCCAGGCCGACCTGCAGATCGCCAAAGCCAAGGCCGAGGAACGGCGGGCGATGGCGGTGGCCCAGGAACAGGAAATGAGGGCGCGCACCCAGGAGATGCGGGCCAAGGTGGTCGAAGCCGAGGCGGAAGTACCCCGGGCCATGGCCGAAGCCTTCCGGAGCGGGAACCTGGGGATCATGGACTATTACCGGATGAAGAACATCCAGGCCGATACCGGGATGCGCGACTCCATCTCCGGGTCGGCGGCGAAAACCCCCAAGAAGGAAGGCTGAGCCGGCCATGGGGATGGACGCCATCCTTTCCGTCATCCTGCCGGTCCTGTTCCTGATCCTTACCCTGGAGTTCTCGGCCAAGTCCCGGCGGCGCCTGAAGGAGACGATGAAACCGGAAGACGCCGATTCCGAAGACGGGGTGGGCGCCGGGGAACTCTCCTTCAACGACCTCTTCCGGAGCCGGCGCCCCCCCCGGCCCCCCTTCCCCGCGCCGGGCTTCCGGAACGAAAGTTTCGAGGCCTTCGGGAGACCGGAACCGGAGCCGCCTCCCCGGGCGAAACCGGTTCCGCGGAAAGCTCCGGCGCCCGCGCCGGTGAAACCGGAGCGGGCGCCGGCCCCGACGGTCTCCTTCCCCTCCGAACCGGAACCGCCGCGGCGCCCGGACCTGGTCTTTTCCGACGACCCCCTGATTCAGGGGGTCATCTTTTCCGAGATCCTCAAAACCCCGCCGGGGCTGAGCCATCGACTCTGAACCGCGGCGGCTGGAACCGGCGGTTTCAGATCCCGGGGGAAACGTCCGGCGCCGGCGGCCGTAACAGCGCGAACCGGCGGCGGGCCAGGGTTCTGACCTTCTCCCGCAGGTACCAGCGGAGGTAACCGGCGCCCCACCGGCCCCAGAGTCCGGCCAGCAGCTCCGGACCGTCCCCGCAGCGGACCGTGAGCCGGCGCCAGAGGAAAGGGTCGGTGGCGGCCCGGTTCCTCCCCGGGCGGGAGACGCACATTCCCCGGTACCCCGCCTCCCGAGCGAGACGGGGCAGGCACCGGGGAAGATAGCCGCGGGGGAGAGAGAAAAAGTCCACCGGCGCCCCCAGCCCGGCTTCCAGGACCCGCCGGGATTCGCGCAACTCCCACTCCAACCGGGTTCGCGGCAAACCGCTGTAGAGAACATGGGACATCCCATGCGACCCGATTTCCATTCCGGCTTTCCTGAGCTCGGCCAGCTCCGGCAGCCCCATCATCATCGGTTCCCCCACGGCGGAAGCCGTGACGAAGAAAACGGCGGTCAAGCCCCGCCGTACCAGGCGCGGCAGCGCTTCTTGAAAGTTATTAAGATACCCGTCGTCGAAGGTGATCACCACCGGACGCGGAGGCAGGGTTTTCTCCCCCCGATGGAAGCAGAGGAGGTCGGACAGCCCCACGGCGGCGGCACCGGCGGAAGAGAGCGCCTCAAGATGGGCTTCGAAGATTTCCGGCGTCGTCCAGTAGCCGGGAGGGCGCAGGTCCGGCGTTCCGGGGCGGCTGACGGAATGGTACATGAGGACGGGAACGATCATGCGCACATTATAGGCGACCGGAATGCCGGGCGCAATCGACCACGCCGCGCATCCCCCGCGTTTCAGCCGGGGGCGCCCGCCGGGCGCGCGGGAATGTCGTCGGCGAGGTCGGCCAGGTCGTCGAGGAAGGCGTTGAGCATCTCGGAGTAGCCGCCGTGATCGTTGATCATGGAGCTGAAGTCGGTTTCCTGGCCGGCCCAGAAAAGAGAAACCGCTTCGCCGTCGACCCGGATATAAGCCCCGCGCAGGTCGCCCAAACGCTCGATCAGGGGAGCGTCGGCCAGTACGCGGTCGGCGAACGCCCGGTCCGACGAATAAAGGCTCCCCGCGCCCCACCCGATCCGGGCGACCTGCGGCTGGGGATCGTCGGGCTCGATATTGGCGTAGTCGCTGAGGATGTCGAGGCGGGGCGCGCCGGCCTTGCCGTGGACCAGGATCATGGTGACGGAGAGCGGTTGCCCGATGGCTTCGGCCAGAAGCCGGTCGAGGGGGCTCCCCGCCGCCCCCGGCCCGTACTCGTAGCTCCCGGTCAGGAAGGCGGCCACTCCACCGACTTCGCGCCCGATCTCTCCCATGGTCAACCGAGCGGCGTAGCGGCCCCAGACATCCCCGGCTTTGCCGGTATACAGAACCCGATAGCCCCGGTGGATTTTCCCCAGGTAGGAACCCTCGGTCCCCGGAACCTCGGTTGTCTTCAGCCCGGTATCGCGCTCGATCGTGACCAGGGCGTCTTTCCGGGCCTGTTCCTGGTAGGAAGCGCAGCCCCCGCCGATCGCGAGAGCCAGGACCGCGGCCGGGAAACTCCCTCGCCGAAACCGAAATTGCAGTCTTGTTTTCATTGCAGGCTCCTGGTAGCTGGTTGCGGCCGGACTCGGCCGTTCGTATCGAATTGGACGCAATCGATCGGCCGATATTCATCGGCCGCGCGAAAAAATCACCGGGACCCCGCGGCGGCCGGGGCGGTAGGCTAACCGCGGACCACCCGGTTTCTCCCCTCGCCCTTGGCCCGGTAGAGGGCGTCGTCGGCGCGCCGGATCACTTCCTCGGGGACGCGGTCGTCCTCCCTCAGTTGGACCGCGCCCAGGCTGATGGTCGCGGTCAGGCGACATCCGGGATCGACCTCCCAATAGGCCGCGGCCACCAGGCTCCGCAGCCGTTCCAGGAGTATGACCGCCCGGTCCAGGGGGCTTTCCGGGAGCAGGATCAGGAATTCCTCCCCCCCGTAGCGGCCGACCGTGTCCTGTTCCCGGGTCTTTCCGGCCAGGATCCCGGCGACCCCGGCCAGGACCCGGTCGCCGGCCAGGTGACCGAACGTGTCGTTCAGGGCTTTGAACCGGTCGATATCGGCCATGGCGACCGAAAAGGGCCGGCTGTAGCGGCTGGAACGGGAGAATTCGGATTTGAGAACCTGAGCCAGCCCCCGCCGGTTGAGCAGACCGGTGAGGGGATCCCTCACCGCCCGCTCCTCGTAGGCCTGGTGCCGTTCCAGGGTGGCATGGGCGGTGGCGGCCAGCTCCACGGGGTTGAAGGGTTTGACCAGGTAGGCGTTGGCGCCGCTGGAGAGACCGTTGACACGGGACGAAACCGACGTTTCCCCGGTCAGGAAGATGAAGGGCATCAGCTCGTTGCCCGGAAGCGACCGGACCCGGCGGCAGAACTCGAACCCGTCGAGGCCGGGCATGCGGATATCGGAGATGATCAGGGCGGGCACGACCTCGGAATCCAGGAACCGCAGCGCTTCCGGCGCGCTCTCGGCCGTGATCACCTCGTACCCTTCCTCCTCCAGGACGAAGCGGACCGCGGTCAGAACGGCGCGGTCGTCGTCCACGGCCAATATCATTTTTTTCGGCTTCATCGGGAGGTGTCGTCGGGCGGTTGCTATCCCTTATGCATTAGTATATCCTGTAATATTCTACCGTGCCAAATGTTCCGGGAAGGAGACAACCATGATAAACGACCATGAAAGCGTCGACGCCTTGCGCCGGGACCCGGATTTCTCCGATTTTTTCACGCCTCTGGACACCGGGTCCGACTTCGTCGACGCCACCTACTTCCTCCGCCGCGATGGGACTCTGGTATTTTCCGAGGGTTACTACCACGAGTTCGAAAAACCGCTGCGGGAAAGGCGGCTTATTTCCCATATCGTATATACCCCGATTCCGGCCGATGCCCCGGCCCCGGCCTACACCCGAAAAACCCTCTTCGGCCGCCTCTTCGAAAACATCACCAAGGAGATCATGGCCACCAACCCCCTCGACCGCTTCTACCCCCTCCAGCTCCGGCGCTACATCGACCTCGACCCCGCCCAGGCCGGACAGGCGCGACAGGTCTATTCCCGCTACAAGGCGATGGTCCCGGTAAGCGAGCTGGAGGGAGCCTTCCCCACCCTGCATTCCCTGCAAACCATCATCGGACGCTCCGAGTCCGATCCGGCGGCGGAAAACATCCGGGTGGTCACCGAACAGACCGCCGCCCTGCTGGGAATCGATCCCCGCCGGATCGGGATCTCCGGATCGCTTTCCCTGGGGTGTTACGACGATCCGCACGACCTCGATTTCGTCATCTACGGCACGGCGGACGAGGTGGCGGAGATGGTCGGGTTCATGCGGGGATTGACCGACCGGGAGGAACGCCGGCGGGTTTACGAATCGGGCAAATTCTGGCCGATCCGGTTCTGGGACTACCATGGAGACGACCGCTTCATGGTCTGCCCCTTCTTTTCTTATCTCGATCCGGAACGGGCCCCTTTGCGCGATTTCGAATGCGAGGAACTCGGCGGGATTTCCTTCCGAGCCAGGATCGCCGACGATACTCACAACGCCTTCAACCCCACCGTGCTCGGCTTGGAGGATACCCGTACCGAGGGCCCCGGAGCCGGGGAAGTCTCCCGGTTGATCCTTTATCACGGCGGCGAACGGGGCGATTGGCGCAAGGGGGACCGGGTCGAAGGGACCGGGACCCGTTGCCGGATGCGGACGTTCCGGAAGAAAAACGGCGTCCGAGCCCCGGCGGAAACTTTTTCCGCGGTCGTCGTCAACAACCTCGACCAGGTGCATAAGATCGAAGGAGACCGCCCATGACGGACACGGGCTTTTATTCCCGGGTGCGCGATGACGGCCGGTTCCGCGAATTCGTCCTGTCCATGGACCGACTGGAAACGATCCGGGACGCCATGCTCTTTATCCGCCGCGACGGCCTGATCATCTTCTCCGAGGGGTACTGCCACCCCCGAGACAAACTGGTGGGCAACATCATCTACGCTCCCGACACCGCCGGGGCCAAACGGATATTCGGACTTCCCTACGCCAGCGTGATCAAGCACAAAACCTCGGGAAACGGCGAGGAGACCTGGGTCGACTACGCCGACCAGCTCGAGATCTACCGGCGGTTGGCGCCGGAGGCCCAGGCGGGAAAACCCGTCTTCGCCCGCTATAAGTGCCTCTTCGATCTGGAGGAGATGGTCGGGTTCGTCGACCATCGCCGCTCTCTGGCGGCGGCGAGGCGGCTGAAACCCGAGATCGACGACTCCATGGGTAAGATCGCGGGGATGCTGGGAATCGATGTCGGCAACATCGGCTGCACCGGATCGATGGCCCTCGGGAACCTGGAGACCGCTCACGATTTCGACCTGGTTTTTTACGGAACGGTCCGGGAAGGCTGGCATATCGTCGATCAGATCTATGAAATCACCAGGGATCCGAACCGCCAGGTCTGGGAGTACGGAATGTTCTGGGCCATCCGTTTCTATGACGACTGGGGAAACCTGATCTGCCCCTTCTTCTCCTACCTGGACCCGGGGGAAATTCCGCTTCCCGCTTTCGAGATGAAGGCGCTCGGTCCCGATGCGGTCCTGACCGCGACCGTCGCCGACGACACTCACACCTTTTATATGCCTTCCGTGCTCGGCCTGCAGGGGGCTTCCGTGAACGGTCCTTACCCGGTCCCCGAAGCGCTGGTTCTCTACCACGGAGGACTGCGGGGAGAATACCGCCGGGGCGATCGGATCGAGGCCCGGGGAACGCCCGTGGAGGTCAAAACCCCCGAACGGGCCTACCCCGCTTTCCTCTGCACCCACCTCAATCAAAGCCGCAAGCTCTGAGCTCGCGGAAGCGATTACCATGAAGGATATGAAGTTCATGAAGGGGAGAGGGTTAGCCACAAAAGGCACAAGAGGATTTTAAAGAGACGAAGACGGGCTGAAGATGTCCGGCGGCAGACAGTGGGAGCCCTCTTCTATTCCCCCATCTGCGTAATCTTAGTTCCTCCCTTTCCCCATCTGCATAATCTTAGTTTTACCATGAAGGACATGAAGTTCATGAAGAAGGGGAGAGCTGGGGAAGTTTTACGCCCTGCGCCCTGCGCCCTGCGCTCTGCCCCATGTCCCCCTGGGGACTGCGGCGGAGCCTGAATCCTGAACCCCGAACCCTGAACCCTCTCTTTCCCTATGCTCCATGCGCTATGCTCTTTGCCGCCATCCATGTCTACATGTGACAATGGTTCGGGGGCCTCTATGCACCATGCTCTATGCCCTATGCTTTGTACAGGTGCAAAGATCTTCAGGGAGTGAGGCGGGGGGCTACTGAATTCTGACTCCTGAATTCTTCCCCTGAATCCTGAACCCTCTCTTTCCCTATGCTCCATGCGCTATGCTCTCTGCCGCCGTCCATGCCTACATGTGACAATGGTTCGGGGGCGAGGCGGGGAGATTAGTCGCATTTACCGGACTCCGTCCCTTATACTTGTGGCGCAGGTTTCGGATTCAAAACCGGGAGACCGATGAAGAAAGAACCAGCGTCGTTACCGCTCTGGCTGGCGAAACGCCAGACCCGGGCCTGGATTCATGCCGGCATCCTGTTGGCGGGGGCGGGAGCGCTGCTGGGGCTGCTGCCGACATGGAGGATTGCCCCGGAATCCGGCGGCCCCGACGCGCTCAAGCACTATCGGGCCGGACAGATCATCACCGGCTGCGTATTCTACCTGGCTTATTTCGGAATCGTCCTGCGCGTACTCCTGGTGGGAAGAGGACGGGGCTCCATGACCAGGGTTCTGCTCTGGATCCCTTCCATGCTCGCGGCCGGCGGCATCGCGGCGGTGGCGGCGGCCTTGCTTTTTTCGGCCGGAAAGGAGCTCCTGGACTGGGGAGGGCTGGGCCGGGTGGAGTGGTTCGACTTGCGCGCCGGCCTGGACGGCGCGCTTTCCATGCTCCCGGCGGTGGCGGTCATCATGGCCGTCACTCCGCTGTTTATCCCCCTCGACATCCTGCTGCAGATTCCGAGACTCATGCTCGCGGACGTCAAAACCGGGATCAGAAGCCTGGACGAGTATGCCCGGGAACAGAAATCGCACACCCGTCGGGCGGGGACGACCGACGTCCTGGTCGTAGAAGACGACATCTCCTGCGCGGCCACGGCCATGCATTTTTTCGGAGCCTTCGGATGGAAATGCCGCCACGTGTCGACCATCGCCGAAGCCGACGCCTTCCTCCGGGCCCACACCACGACCCTGAGGGTGGTGCTCTTGGATATTTTCGTCCGGGTGGGGAAAGGCGGCGACAATAGAACCGGAAGCCAGTGGTTGACCGAGATCGCCTCCGAATTCCCGGCGGAGAAACGCGGGTTCCTGATCGTCGTCGTTTCCGGGCACACCGAACTGCTGGGGAAAGCCTCCGGAGGAGCCGACCTGGTTTTGCAGAAACCCTGGGACCCCCGGAGACTGGCCGATTTCCTGCAGGAACGCTTCCCCGGCGCCGGTTTCGAGAGAGCCTGAACATGGACAACGAGCGCCACTCGATCGTTTTCGTCGACGACGAGGAAGACATCCGCTCCGTCTACTCCCGGCGGCTGGGGGAATGGTACGACGTTCTGGCCTTCGAATCCGGCGCCGAACTCCTGGAAGCGGTCGATTACCTTGCGCCCAGCCTCTTCCTGATCGATTGGCTGATGCCGTCCATGTCCGGTTTGGAACTCTGCCGGGAACTGCGCAAGCTCCGGCGGCTGGATCCGGTCCCCATCGCCTTTTTCACCGGCATCGAACCCACGATCGAAAACATGCGGACGGCGACCGAGGCCGGCGCCCAGTCGTTCATCTCCAAATCGACCGCCCCGGCTTTTTTCATCATCCAAGTCCGCACGCTGGTCGACAGTTACAACCGCCTTTCCCGCTATCTCAGGGACCGGGAAATCATCCTCTCGGTTCTCAAGCACGATATCGCCAATTTTCTCACCGGGGTAACCACCGGGGTGGCGGTGTTGGCCCTGGAACCTTCACTCCGCGACCAAACCCGGGTCGTCCTCCGGGCCGCCAGAGAACTGCAGGATCTCTTCCTGGACCTGGGCGAATCCCTCAACTTCCACCCCCGGGGCCAACGCTCGGAGGCCAAAATGGAGCCGCTCGAGGCCGTCCTCGGCGATCTCCGCGGCTACCTGGCCCAGATGCCGCGAAACGTGGAAGTAGCCGGCGAAACGTCCTCCCCCATTTTCTGCCATCGGCGCAGCTGGGGCCGCGCCCTCTATTACCAGATCAGATTTATCGACAACCATCTTCCCGCCGACCGGCCTCTCCGCCTGGAAATCCACCGCCTCGCCGCCGGCGTCTCCTTCGCCGTCGAAGCTCCGGGCTGTTTCGAAAGGGAGTGGGAACGGGCTTTTTCCGGGGAGCCGACGGACAGAGAAGACGATTTCTCCCGCCACGACCTGCTCTTCGTCGAATATGTCAGGAACATCGTCCGCCGCCACCACGCCCATTTCTCCATCCTCGAACAGAGGGAAACCACTCAACTGCTGACGATCCTCCCTCTTCCCGATGCCGGCGAAACGCCTTCGGGAGCTTCCGCGTGAATCGAAACCATGTGGCGGGGCACCGGGTATGCGCGCACAGACGGTACTGAAGTCGACGGTTCTGGCGGCGGCGCTGGCCGCGCCCGGGGCGGTAACGGCCCAAGTGATCGAGGAAGACACCTTCTTCACGACCGCGCTCGAGGCCTTCTTCTCCAAAGACGACGCCCTCGCCCCCGCCGTCAGAATCGTCCAGGAGTACGACGACAACATCGGGCTGGAGTCGGACGACCTTCGGGAGGGCAGTTGGAAAAGCCTGGTTATCCCCACCCTGGCTCTCGATTTTCCCGGTCGGCAGACAAGTTGCTTCGTCGAATACACGCCCGCCTTCATCTATTACTACACGGGTGCGGACCGTCTCGACGTCGACCAGGACGCGGCGGTGAAATTCTCCCATTTCTTCACTCCCCGCTATTGGGTCCACCTCAACGACATTTTTCTCCGCAAGGAGACCCCCCAGGATATCCGCCGGCCGGTGGTGCCTCAGGAACGGAACGCGGACTACAATTTCAACCTGGTCGAAGCCCGGTTCGGCAACCAGTTGACCAAGCAGATAACCTGGGGACTGGAATACGACAACGAGTGGTTTTATTACGACACCTCGATCATGCGCCGCTTTTTCAACCGGGTCAGCAACGTGGGAGAAGCGACGTTCCGCTATGAGCTCAACCCTTCCCTACGGCTGAGCGGCTCGTATTCGTTGCGGTTCTCGGACTACGAAGACGACGCTTCCGACTATTATTCCCACCTGCTTCGGATCGGCGTCAATTATCGCCTCGCCAAGCGGCTCACGCTCCAGGTCTGGGGAGGTTACCAGGCCCGCGATTACGACTCCGGTCAGAACCTGACCGGACCTTATGCCGAGTTCGACTGCGAAGCCATGGTCAGCTCGGAACTGTACCTGGAAGCCGGTTATTGGCATAAGATCGAGGACACCTACGAAATCACCCACCGCGGGGTCTGGGAACACGGGGTCAAGGGCACGGTTCATTACCGGCTGCTGCCCAAAGTCAAGCTGACGGCGACCTATCTGGGGATATTCAGCTACTATCCTTCCAGCCTGGATGTAGCCGGAGAAGCGGTTTCCGCCGATGAAACTTTCTGGAAGCTGGAAGCCGAGGCCGCTTTCGAGATCCTGGCCGATATCGTCATCAAACCCGGCTACCGCCATACCGAAAACAGCAGCGATTTCCCGGACGCCTCCTACTTCCGAAACCAGACATATCTGGAGTTTGCTGTCACTTTTTAACTTTCGGAAATCCCGGCCTTATGGCATATTTATAAATTGTGCCGCGGGTTCTGAAGAGGATATCGCCTTGAACGAAGACATCCATCTGCTTCACTATTGGGCCGTGATCAGGAGACATTGGACCCTGATCGTGGCCATCCCCCTCGTCACCGTGGCCGGGGTGGTTCTGACGGTATTCCGACAGCCGGATATCTACCGGGCCCAAACCAAAATCAGGGTGGAGATGGAACAACCCGAAGTGATGTTCTATCCCAACCTGCCCTTCATCGCGCCGCAGGACTCCCAACGCTTCTACCGGACCCAGAACCAGATCATCCAGAGCAACCCGGTGCTGGAACCGGTCGTCCGGGAACTGAACCTGGGCGGCAGGTGGTATCCGAACCGGCCCAACGCGGCCGCAGCGGCGCTGGCCCAGCTCAAGGACAACCTGCTGGTCATTCCCATCGAGGGGTCCACCATCATCGCCATCGCCTATGAAGACCGGGACCCGGTCCTGGCCGCGGAAATAGCGAACACGGTCGTCAAGCATTTCGTCGCCCAGAGAAGATTGGTTCGGGGGGTTTTTCTGGAAGAAGTCATCGAGAACATGCGCCATCAGCTCAACCTCAACCGGGAAAAACTGGACCAGTCCGAAGCCGCCCTACGGGCTTTTAAGATCGAAAAGGGGCTGGCCTTCGTTCAGGACCGCCCCCTCGACGAGGACCGGATCGCCGAACTCAACGACGTTTATATCAAGGCCAAGACCCGGCGGATGCTCAAGGAAGTCCAGCTGGCCGAACTGGAAGCGCTCCCCCCCGACGCCCGCATCTCCTCCCTGGTTCTGATGAGCGATAACCGACATTTCCAGGACCTGCGCGCCCGATTGGACATCAACGAGGTGGAACTGGCTTCCCTGGAGGAAAAGTACCAGCCGGAGCACCCCGAAGTCCTGGAAGTCAAGGCCCGGATCAGCAAGATCAAAAACCAGCTCAACGAACTATCCCAGGGGATGCTCAACGGAATCAAAACGGAATATCAGCAGTCTCTGAAGGAAGAACAGCTTCTGGCCGAAGCCTTGGGAGAGGTCTGGATGGAGGATCAGCTCAAGTCCGAGAGCCGGGCCGAGTATCTGAGGCTGAAGCGCCAGATCGAGGTCGATCAGGAAGTGGTGCTTACCACCCGCAAGCGGATGGAGGAAGCCATAGTCGGGGAGAGCATCCCCAAAGTCCGGATCGAGGTGGTGGAACAGGCCGGTGTTCCCAAGCAACCGGTCAAGCCGAAAAGAATGCTGAGCCTGCTCCTGGGCGGGATCCTGGGCCTGGGCGCGGGCGTGGCCCTGGCCTTCTTTCTTTCCTACCTGAACCAGCGCCTGGTGTCCGTGGAAGAAGTGGAAAAATACCTGCACCTGCCGGTGCTGGCTCTCATTCCCCGGGATACGGTCAGCCTGGCCCGCGACCCCGAAGACTTCGCTTCCCTGGAGGCGTACCGCCTCCTCCGCGCCACCGTCACTCACGCCTGCGCCACGGAAGGCATCAAAACCCTGATGCTGACCAGCGCCGTGGCCGGCGAAGGTAAAAGCACCACCGTCGCCAACCTCGGTCTCTGCATGGCCAAGCTGGGAGACCGGGTCATCCTGGTCGACGCGGACTGTCGCCGGCCCAAAATCGACACGATCCTCGGGCTCGACAACCGCCTGGGGCTGGCCGATATCCTCGAGGGCCGCTGCCGGATCGAAGACGCGGTCCAGAAAGCGGGGGAAACCGGAAACCTGGACGTCGTCACCAGCGGAAGCGACAGCGAGAAGGGCGTTTCCCTGCTTAACTCCAAATCGATCGCGGGCATCATCGGGGAGATCCGAGAACGCTACGACCTGGCTCTCTTCGATTCGCCCCAAACCCTGGGGGTGAGCGATACCCTCTGCCTGGGAGCCGCGGTGGATGCCGTCATCCTCTTGATAGAGCATAACCGTCACTCCCGTTCGGTCGTGCTGCAGGCTAAAAATCAGCTGGAGACGGCGGGAGCCAGGGTTATCGGGGTGGTCTTCAACAACATTTCCCCCCGTGAAATCAGGTATTACGCCCATTACTATTACCTCTCCGGAGAAAAGGGATGAAAAGACCGGAAGCGGCGATCATCCTGACCCTCAAGATGCTGCCGGCCCTTCTCTGCCTGAGCGGGAACACCGCGGCGGCCCAGCCCCCCGATTACGTCATCCAGCCCCAGGATATTCTCGGGATCACCGTCTGGAGGAACCAGGACCTCGACACCGAGGTCGAGGTCGACCAGGAAGGGATGATCACGCTACCTCTCCTGGGAAAAGTCCAGGCGGGGGGACTGACGCCGCAAAAGCTGGAAGAAACGCTCACCCGGCTCTGGGGGGAAAATTACATCAAGAACCCCTACGTCCGGGTGCGCCTGCAGAAGAAACAGTTCTTCGTCCTGGGAGAAGTCAAGGAACCGGGTTCTTTCGAGCTGGTCGGCAACATGACCGTGCTCAAGGCCATTTCCATGGCCGGCGGATTCACGGACTACGCCAAGGAAGGCAGCATCCGCATCCTGCGGACCGACACCGGGTCTCCGGAGAGAATCGAAGTCGATATACCACGCATCCAGAGCGGAGACGTCGAAGATATCGAAATCCGTCCCGGCGACGTGATCACCGTCCCCCAGAGCTTCTTTTAAAGAAGCCTTCCGGGGTGCGGGGGAAGAATTCAGGAGTCAGAATTCAGCATTCAATAGCCCTCCGCCGCTTCATGGTCGAAAAAGCATAGAGCATGGAGCATAGGGAAAGAGAGGGTTCAGGGTTCAGGGTTCGGGGTTCAGGATTCAGGCTCCGCCGCAGTCCCCAGGGGGACATGGGGCAGAGCGCAGGGCGCAGGGCGTAAAACTTCCCCAGCTCTCCCCTTTTTCCCCTTCTTCATGAACTTCATGTCCTTCATGGTGGAGAAAAGCAAATGGCAGAGAGCATGGTGCATAGAGCATAGAGTAAAACAAATTCTGAATCCTCTTGTGCCTCTTGCGCCTCTTGTGGCCAACCCTTTCCCCGTTTGTGCCTTTTGTAGCTAATCCCCTCCCCTTCATGAACTTCATGTTCTTCATGGTGAAACTAAGATTGCGCAGATTGGGAAAGGGAGGAACTAAGATTACGCAGATTGGGAAAGGGTGGAACTAAGATTACGCAGATTTGGGAACAGGAGAGGGCTTCCATTGTCTGGCCGGCGGCATCTTCAGCCCGCCCTCAACCCTCCCAAAACTCTCCGTGCCCTGTGGCGAGAAGCAGAGAGCATAGGACATAGCGTAAGCCCCCTGAACCCCGAACCCTCTCTTTTCCCCCCTTCATGAACTTCATGCCCTTCATGGTAGAGAAAGCAAAGGGCATAGAGCATGGAACATAGAGTAACCCCTTACTCCACCCCTACATGGTGATGCCAGTATCCGGGGTACGGGGAAAACTTGAAAAGCCGGGGAGTCGGCTATTCGCCGAAGACGGCCAGCTCGTTGATGCCGCCGCCCCGGGCATAGTAGCCGTCCACGTACAGACGGACATAGCGGGTGCTGACGGCTTCGAGGGGGACCGCCACCCAACTGGGGGTGAGAGAAAAGCTTTCGCTTCCCGAGTCGACTTCCGTGTACTCGATGCCGTCCGCGGAGACCGCCAACCGCCAATCGGTCGCGGCCCGGTCGGCGGCGCCGTCGTTGTGGGTGTTGAGCCAGCGGATCTCGGTCAGGAGATGCTCGTCCTCGAGATCGACCTCGACCCAGCCGGCGGTGTAGCTGGGCAGGAGCCAGTAATCGATCTCGCCCTGTTCGACGGTCTTCCCGTCGGTGACGTGAGCGGGGCCGTAATCCAGGCTCCAGGAGCCGGAGGCCGAAGCCGGCTTGCCCAGAGCCAGATTGTCGGTCCCCAGTTTGAGGTCGGCGTAGACTTCGATCTCGTTGGCTCCCCCGCCCCGCCAGTAATAATCGTCCACATAGAGGCGGACGTAGCGGGCGACCGCGGAGTCGTCCAAGCCGGTGACCTCTATCCACTGGGGAGCATCGGAAAAAGTCTCGAACCCGCTGCCGACGTCGGTAAAGCCGACGCCGTCTTCGCTGATCGCCAGCCGCCAGGAAGTCGTCGCCCGGTCGTTGACCCCGTCGTTGTGGGTGTTGAGCCAGCGGATGCCGTTAAGCTCGTAGACGGAATCCAGTTCCACCTGTACCCAGCCGGTGGTGTAGCTGGGCAGGAGCCAGTAATCGAGCGTCCCGTCCTCGAGTATCTCCCCGTCCACCACCCGGGAAGCCGGGTAATCGCCGCTCCAGCAACCCGAAGCCATGGCGGTCTGGCCCAGCGCGATGTTCTTTTCCTGGCCGTAGGCCTCGATTTCGTTCACTCCGCCGCCCCGGAAGTAGTAGCCGTCCACCCAGAGACGGACGTAGCGGGCGGTGACGGGGGTTTGGTATTTCACTTCCGAGATCGTCACCCAGGTGGGCACCGCCGAAAATTCCTCGGACCCGGACGCCAGGGGCGTGTACGTTTCGCCGTCCACGGAAATCTCCATGCGCCAGTCGGTGGTTGCGCGGTCGTCGGCCCCGTCGTTGTGGGTATTGAGCCAGCGGAGCTTGGTCAGATCGTAGATCTTGCCCAGGTCGACCTCCACCCAGCCGGTGGTATAGCTGGGCAGGAGCCAGTAATCGACGGATTCTTCGAAATAGCTCCCGTCGGTGACGTGGACGGGACCGTAATCCTGGCTCCAGGAGTCCGAAGCGGTGGCCGGCTTGCCCAAAGCCACATTGGGCGCGCCCGGATTATCCAACGTTCCCGCGGCGGCGATCTCGTTGACTCCGCCGCCGTAGCCGAAATAGCCGTCGACGCAGAGCATCAGGTAGCGGTAGGAAATTTCCGGTGAACAGGGAACGGTCACCCAGGAGGGCGAACCCGAAAATTCCTCGGTCCCGGAAGCCAGCTCGGTGTAGATCACCCCGTCCTTGGAGATCAGCAGCCTCCAGTCGGTGGCCGCCCGGTCGTTATTCGCACCGTTGTGGGTGTTGAGCCAGCGGATCTCGTCGAGAAAATAACAGTCCCCCAGATCGACCCGGACCCAGCCGGCGGTCCGGCTGGGGAGCAGCCAGTAATCTATCGTCTCCTCGTCCATGCTCCCGTCGGTAACACGGGAGGGACCGTAGGATGAACTCCAGGAGCCCGACGCGATCGCCGGTTTTCCCAGGGCGATGTTGACGGGGGTGGGGCTGGGAGGGGGCGTGGGCTCGACCGCGGTCGGGGTGGAACTGGGCGGCACCCAAGTCGCCGTGGGGGCGGCGGTCGGGGGCGGGGTCGCCGGAGCCGTGCAGGTAGCGGTCGGGGCCGCGCTCGGCGTCGGGGTCGATGTCGGAGGCGGCGTACAGGTCTCGGTCGGGGCCGCGCTCGGCGTCGGAGTCGATGTCGGAGGCGGCGTACAGGTCTCGGTCGGGGCCGCGCTCGGCGTCGGAGTCAGGGTCGGGGACGGGGAGCAGGTGGGGGTCGCGCTGGGCGTGGGCGTTGCGCTGGGCGTATTGGAAGGAGCCGCGGTCGGCGTGGCCGAAGAAGCGGGCGTCGGGGTAGTGGGAGGGAGAATCGCATAGCTCTCGGCGCCGCCGGTGAACCAGACCGTGGTCGCGGCATTGTTCAGACTGAGCGAACCGGAGACGTCGGGTTTGAGGACGCCGACGAAGATCCTCTGCTCATCCGTGCCGTAGATCAAGTCGGTTCCGTCCACCCGGAATTGCGTCCAGGCCGACTGGCGCGGAACCGAAAGCGAAAGCGTGGAGGAAAGGCCGGAATAGGCGCTGATATAGACGGCGGTAACGGTCCCGGTCCCCAGTTCTTCGCCGTTGCGGGCAACCGTGACGTCATCGAAGCCGAAGGTGGTCAGCCTCGACCCCGACATATAGATGCTCCCGTTGCCGTCGGAGCCCAGGGTGAGCCGGAGGAGGTCGCCGGATTCGAGTTCGGTCCTGGCGCCGTCCACTTCGATATACGACCAGAGCCCGGCAACCGTGAATTCGAGGCTTCCCCCGTTATCGAGAACGGCGGGCTTGGCCGCGTTGATGAGAATATCGAGGTCGGACGATTCCGGGGTGGGACTGGGAGTCGCCGGCGGAGCCGGAGTGGGGGTGGCCGCCGTTCCCGGGGTGGGGGTTGCGCCGGCGGGGGTGGGGGTCGCCTGGGCGGGAACCCCGGCTACCACGATCTCGTCCACCAGGAGACGGTCCCCGGTCCCGCTCATCTCGGCGTCGAAAGCCAGCCAGAGTTCGCCGTCCGCCGAAATCCCCAGGGATTCGAGATCGTATTCGTAATAACGGTAAACCCCGTCGTCGTCGCCGTTGAACCAGGACTGGAGCACGTGCCAGATCTGGTCGTCGGTGCTGACCGAAAACGCGGCTTCCTCGGACCCTTCGAACGATTCCGCTTTGGCCCAGAAACCGACGGTGATGTTTCGGTAGCCGGAGACGTCGAGAACGCGGTCGACATACCCGGTATCGTCGCGCAAGCGGAGATGGTACCGGCCCTGGTGGGGATCGGTGATGGAGATGACCTCGGCGTCGCCGCTGTGGAACCAACTGTAGAGCCACCCGGTGCCGCCGCTGAAATCGCCCGATTCCCAATCGTCGGCCGCCAACACCACCGGGCCCGTAATCGGCGTGGGGGTGGGCGCGGGCGGATCGGTCGGCCGGGCGGTGGGGGTGGGGATCGAGGTGGCGGTCGGGGCGGGACTGGCCGTCGGGGTCTCCGCGGGACCGGGAGTGGGCGTGGGCGGGGCGGCTGTCGGCGAAGGAGTGGGGGTGGCTACGGCGGTGTAATAGACCCTGACCGAAACCTGAGTCACCCGGGCTTCCCGGCCGTGAATCGAGCCGGTCGCCAACACCGTCTGCAGGGCGTTGACCCCCGCGACCGTCCACGGAGCTCCGGTGGCGGGGTCCTCCGTCCACTCCCGGCTGTAGGCGGCGTACCCGTTACCCAGGGCGATCTCCGCCAAGTCGTCTGCCCCGCCGGAACGGATACCCGCCGAAATCTTTAGACTGGAGCGAACGGCCTTGCGGGCATACACGATCATTTCGACCTTGTCGATCTGAACCGGCAAACCCAAGTCTTCCATCAGATAGCGGTCGGTGAGCCAATCGTTCGCCGTGTAAACGTACGTGCCGTCGCCGTCGGCGGTCCGCACGCATTCCCAGTTGGAGCCGGCGCCCGACGCGGACCATTCGCCGGCATCTCCGGGCCCGTCGGGCAGGAGATCCCGGACTCCGGAGGCGGCCAGCTCGTATCCTCCACCCGCCTCCCAGTACCCGACGGCGGTCACTCCGGAAAGATCTTCTCCCACCGCCCAGAGTTTGTATCCGGCCACACCGGTCAAAGCCGAAGTGTAGACCGAAACCCCCGGGAGGACCCAGGGGGCGCCGGTGCGGGAACCGCGCCAGCTTTCCCCGTCGGCGGCATGCATGACGGCTTCGTCGTCCAGGATCCAGTTGATGCCGTCGTAGGAAGTCCCGTGCCCGATCCCGCGCGCGCCGTCGGCGGCGGCGCCTTCATACCAGATGTGGTAGATGCCGTTGAGCCGTACCACCCGGGGCCGGGAAGCTTCCAGGGCGTCCCAGGTCGAAGCCATTCCTCCCGGAACCACGACCGGTTCGTCGCCGCAACGGGTCCAGGTGCAGCCGTCCGGCGAATAAGCCAGGGAGATCTGGCCAAGACTCCCGTCCGGAGCTTCCCCGAAACTGGCCGACGTGTAGTACATGACATAGCTGTATGCCAGGGGCTCGTCGTCGGAGCGGTCACTGCGCGTCCGGCTGCCCGGGTTGGTCCCATCCGGATTGTAGATCACGCACCCCGGGCCGGCGATACCGCCGAACCAGCGTTTGCTGCGCCGCCCCGGGTCCTCGGAAAAAGACCTGCTGCCCTGCCCGTCCCGGGAACCGACCACCAGCGGGAAACGGAGGCTGCTTCTCAGAGGACGGTCGCCGAACCAGGCGACGCCGTCATCCGACTCGGCGTACCGAACCGCTTCCAGGGAATCCGCCGGGCCCATTCCGGCCAGGTACCATATTTTATAGAGGGGCCCGTCGCTCCGGCCGAAACGAGCGCGGTCGTACACCACCACCGGGCGGTCGAGGGCGCCGGAGGCCAAGCCGGAAACTTCCGTGGATTCTTCCCCGTCCCAGGTTACTCCATCGCGGGAAGAAACCAGACGAAGGCCCCGAACCCCCGTCTGGGGATCGTCGGCGCCGTACCACATCCGGAAGGGCAGACGGCCGCCGAAGCCGTCCCGATCATAGAGCACGCAGGGGTTTTCGACTCCGCCCTCGGGAGCGAACACCGGGTTCACGGGACAGTCGATCAGGGTTCCACGCTCACCGGCGGTTCCCAGCGTAGCCGCCATCAGAACCCCGGTCGTTATCAATATCATCCGTTTCATACTTCTCTCGAATCTCTTACGAACGCAACCGCCTCAGGAGCAGACCGGCAGAGCCGCGGGCATCCGTTTTTCAATCTCTCCCAGCAGTTCCTCCCCGGCAAAAGGTTTGACCAGGACCGGAAACGTGTCGTTTTCGGACCCGAAACCGGATTCGGGGTCGGGGAGGTAGCTGCTCATGAAAATTACGCCTATCTTCGTAGTTTTTATCCGCTCGGCCAGAGTCGCCGTGTCCATTCCCGAGATCATCAGATCCACCAGAATCAGTCCCACGTCGTGCCGGTCCATCATCTCCATCGCTTCCCGGCCGTGTTCGGCCTCGAGAGTCCGATACCCTCTCAGTTCGAGGTAGAGGGCGATAGCCCGGCGGATACTCTTGATCTTGTCCACGATCAGAATGTTTTGGACGTTGGCGCTCATGACACCATATTAAAGCAATAAATATGCCGAATTTGGGAATATTGCTCTTATACACTCATATACATCATCTTATGGACTTTTTACCTTGCGGGTATAGATGGCGATAACGTCAGAAATGGCTGGAGCGAGCGATATTCCCGGCCCGGGAATGCCAATTTGGCATGGTGGGGGAAAGGCGGCTCAGGTTCCCGGGCCGCCCTTGACCCCGTACCGTTCCATCTTACGGCGGAAGGAGCGCAGGGGAAAATCGAGTTGGCGGGCGGCCTGGGTGATATTGCCCGAAGTCTGCCGGAGAGCTTCTTCGATCAGGTATTTTTCGAAAAGTTCGACCTTCTCCTTAAACGAGGTCAAATGGGCGAATTCGGGGGCGGAGGCGCCCTCCCCGGCGGCGAAATACCCGGGGAGGTGCTCGAAGATCATGGTATCGCCCTCGACCTGCGTCAAGGCGCTCTTGAGCACATTTTCCAGCTGTCTGATATTGCCGGGCCAGTCGTAGCGCAGAAGGAGGTTCATGGCCCCGGAGGATATCTTCACCTCCCTGCGGCCCAACTGGTTCAGGACGTGTCGGGCCAGCAGAGGGATATCCTCCTTACGGTCGCGCAGGGGGGGAAGATCGATCTGAATCACGTTGAGGCGGTAATAAAGGTCCTCCCGGAAGCGCCCCTCCCTGACCGCCCGGCTCAGATCCTCGTTGGTCGCGGCCACGACCCTGATATCCACCTTGATGGGAGTGTCGCTGCCCAACGGCTCGAAAGTCTTCTCGTCGAGAACCCGCAGGAGCTTGACCTGGGCGGCGGGGCTGAGCGTGCCGATTTCATCCAGGAAAAGCGTCCCCCCGTCGGCGGACCGGATCCGGCCCAACCTATGGCTGACCGCCCCGGTGAAAGCGCCCTGGAGGTGCCCGAAAAGTTCGCTTTCCATCATCGTCTCCGAGAGCGCTCCGCAGTTGACCGCGACCAGGGGACCCCGGGATCGACCGCTGTTATGGTGGATGGCGTTGGCCACGATCTCCTTGCCGGTTCCCGTCTCCCCGCTGATGAGAACGCTGTAATCGCTCCGGGAGGCTTTGTCGATCAAGGCGTAGGTGTCCCGAATGGCGTCGCTCGAACCCACCAGCCCCGGGTAGGGGGACTCGGTCTTGAGCTTCCGGCGCAGCTCCCGGATCTCCCAGATCTGGGCGTAATGTTCGGCGATCCGGCCGAGGATGATGAGCAGTTCCTCCTGATCGATGGGCTTGGTCAGATATTCGTACGCCCCTTGTTTCATGGCCCGGACCGCATCGCGGACGTCGCCGTAGGCGGTAACCACGAGAATGGTGAGTTCGGGAAACCGCCGGCTCACTTCTTCGGTCAGTTCGATCCCGTTCTTATCCGGCATCTTCACGTCCGTGATCAGAATCTGGAAGCCGCCTTCCTGGAGCTTTTTCAGCGCTTCGGTATGAACCGCGGCGGTATCGCTCTCGTACCCGTGCATCCGCAAAAACGTCCCCAGGCTCTTGCGGATATTCTCCTCGTCGTCCAGGACCAGAATTCGCAGCGGAACCGTCATATATCCTCCAGGGGGATCTCCAACCGGAAAACCGTGCCGTTCCCCTTCCGGCTCTCGAAACCGACTTGGCCGCCGTGGCTCTCCACCATCCGGAAGACCTGCGAGAGCCCCAGACCGCTCCCCTTGGCCTTGGTGGTGAAGAAGATATCGAAAATTTTCCCCTGGATCTCGGGGGGGATACCGCAGCCGTCGTCCCCGATCTCCACCACCGCCTTCCCTTCCCGAAGAGCCGTTCTGGCCTCGATGCGGCCGCCGCGCTCGACCGCGTCGCGGGCGTTGAGCAGAAGGTTGAGGATCGACCGGTGAAATTCGTCTTTTTCCAGCGTCAGAAGAGGAAGATCCCGATCGTACTCTTCCACGACCCCGATACCGTTCTCTTCCAATTCTCCCCGCAAGCCCCGGATGGCGCCCTCGATCACCTCGTTGAGATCGACCTTCTCCCGCTGGTAGTGAACGGGCCGGGCGAAGGACATGAAAACGTCCACCATATCCTTGAGCCTGCCGATATCCGCCTTGAGGATGGAGATACTCTCCTTGGAAAGCTCCCGGGCCCGCTCGATATCGGGGCTCGTCTCCAGGATGGTGGCGATGTTGACGGTGGAAAAAGACATGGAGTTGAGAGGGTTCTTGACTTCATGGGCCACCCCGGCGATCAGCTTGGCGGTGGCGGCCAGCTTCTCGGATTGGATCAGCCGCTCCTGCGCCTCCTTCAGATCCTGGAAGGACTGTTCGAGGGATGCCGTTCTCTTCTCCACCTCCTTTTCCAGGTTGAGGCTGTGCTCCTCCAACTGCCGGTAGAGCTTAGCGTTGTCGATGGCTACGGCCAGCTGACCGGCGATCTGCTGCAGTATCTTCTCGTGCGATTCGTCGTAAGCGTCGGGCCGCATGCTCCCCAGGTTGAGGGTTCCGATCACCTGCCCCCGGCGGATGAGGGGCACGACGATCCCCGACTTCACCCCGGTTTTCTTGATAAAATCGTCTTCCAGGAAACTGTCGGCCCCGGAGAGGTCGCCGCGGACCAGGGCGCGCATATTGTTGATCACCCACTCGATCCCCGTCCCCTTCAGAGGGAACGTCCGCCCCAGTTCCGGGAACCGCTCCTCCCGGGGCTCGAGAAAGTAGACTTCGTTGACCATGTCCGAACCCCAGGCCAGGGAGATGCTGGCGCGGTCGAAGGCGATCAGCTTCTGGATTTCCTGAACCACCAGGGGGAGAATCTCCTTCAAATTGAGACTGGCGGCGATGGTGTTGGTAATCTCGTTGATGATCGAAAGCTCCCGGGCGGTCTTTTCGATTTCCGCCCGCGATTCCCGAAGTTCTCCCGTTCTCTGCTCCACCCGTTTTTCCAGGGTCTTGTTCAGATCCTCCAACCGTTTGTTGGATTGCCGCAGTTCGGCCAGCAGCCGCCGGTTCTCCACGAGCAACCGCTGCTTTTCCAGGGCCTGCCTGACGAGTTGGTCGAGTTCTTCGATCTGAATCGGCTTGGTGACGTAGGAGAACGCACCCAGCTTGATGGCCTTGACCGCGGTTTCCACCGAGACGTGGCCGGTCATGAGAATGATCTCGGTCTGGGGAAACGACTGCTTGAGCCGGCCCACCAGATCGAGCCCGCTGATATCGGGGAGCCGGATATCGACGAGGGCCAGATTGAAGGCGTGGCGCTGGCCGGCCGCCTGGACTTCCTCCCACGCCGCCCCGCCCGTCCCCACGGCCTTGACCTGATAACCTTTTTTCTGAAGGATAAGGCTCAGAAGCCGACATATCGGCTCTTCGTCGTCAACCACCAGTATGCGTTCGGGCACGTTGCCTCCTCCGATCTTCAACCTGCCTCCCGGTCGCGCAGGTCTGCTTCCGGCTCGACGGCAAGGACGCGGAAATCGTAACATGAGGCCGCTTTCCTGGAAACCGGAAACCGATCGAACGGGGAAAAACCGTTGACTTATCGGCGCCGATTGTATACCAAATCCCTCGAACGGGCGGTTCCCCTAGGCTTCCGCGCCCGGCGCGGGCCCGGGCACGAGGCCGGCCGCGGTCACAATTAGCCGCACCATTCCTCAATCAAGGGAGGATTTCGCCGGGTGGCACCGGCGTCCGCCGGCGCCGGGCGCCCTCCCCGGCCGTACGAACCCATGAATTCGTCGGGAAAAAAGGTTCGCGACCTGGCCCGAGCCCTGCCCTTTCCCCTGAAACAAGGATTGAAGCACGCCTGGGGGCTGGTTCCGGTTTCCACCCGTTACGGCCGAGCGTTCGGGAAAACCCGCGCCTTGCTCCGATCTTCCCGGGGCTGGAACCGGGAGCAGGTAACCGCCTTTCAGAACCACCGCTTGCGCCGCTGCCTGGAGGATGCCTACGACGGGGTCCCGTATTATCGCGGGCTCTTCGACCGGATCGGGATCGGCCGAGAGCGCCTGAGCGACCCCGCCATCATCCGCGAAATCCCCTTCCTCACCCGGGAAGAAGCGCACAAACACCACGACCGGCTCCTCGACCGCAGGGCGGAGCGGAGGGGGACGCTTTCGATCACCACCGGGGGCACTACCGGCAGGCAGTTGAAAATTGTCACCCGGCCGGAACACCGGGCGGCGGAAGCGGCTTTCGTGTTCGATTTATGGGGCCGGATCGGAGTCCGCCCGAACTCGCGGAGGGCGGTGCTGAGAGGAGCCGTGGTCAAAACCGGCGGTTACCGCAAGACCTGGCGGTACGATCCCCTGAGAAAAGAACTGCTCCTTTCCGTTTACGACCTCACCGACGACAATCTGGAGCTGTATCTGGGAGCGATGCGGAAGTATCGGACAGCTTACCTGCACTGTTACCCCTCCGCGGTTCTGGCGTTGGCCCGTTTTCTGGCGCAACGGCCCGACCTGCGCCCCCCGCGCCTCGATGCCGTCCTGACTTCCTCGGAGAATATCTACCCCCGGCAACGGGAATTCATCGAGTCGAACCTGGGCGCCCGCTGTTTCGATCTCTACGGTCAGACCGAGCAGGTCGCGTTGGGAGGGGCATGCGAGAGCGGCGGTTTGTACCACTTCTACCCCCAGTACGGGTATACCGAGATCGTCGACGACAAGGGTCGGCCCGTGACCGAAGACGGCGGCGAGGGAGAAATAGTGGCAACCGGCTTCATCAACACCACCATGCCTTTCATCCGCTACCGGACCGGCGATCGCGCGCGCTTGAGGAAAACCCCCTGCGCCTGCGGCCGCCCTTATCTTCTTCTGGAGGCGATTCGCGGCCGCTGGGAACAAGAGGTTCTCATCGGGAAAACCGGCAATATCGTTTCCCTGACCGCCGTCAACTCCCATTCCCGGATCTATGACCGGGTCAGACAATATCAATTTTCCCAGAAATCGCCGGGTCTGGTAACGTTGACCATCGTTCCCGACCGGGGGTATGGGGAACAGGACACGGTTGCCATCCGCGGAGAGCTGACCGGAAAACTGGGAGAAAGTCTGCGGTTGGAAATCGTATTTACGGACGCCATCGCGCGGACGGCCCGGGGAAAGTTCCCGTTCCTGGTGCAGCACCTGACCGCGGGAGAAAGCCCGGGAGCCGGAGAATAATACAGCCGTGAAACCCTGCGTTCTGCATATCGGCCCGATACCTCCGGAAGCGGGAGGCGACGCCGCCGGCGGAATCGCCACCCATCTCTGGGACCTGGCCGGTCAGTTCCGGGACCGGGGCTGGCGTGTGAGCGTATTCGCCGGGACCGACCGCTCCTTCCACCGGGAGGGGATAGAAATCATCGGACTCCCCCGGCGGGGGCCGTTGGGCAAACTGAAACGGTCGGTTCGGATTCTGGCGGGCCGCCACCGCACGACGTTCGCCCCCCTGGGATGGGAGGCAAGGCTCAGGGCAGCCTATCTGGCCGATATTCTGCGCGGGGCGGTCGCGGCCGCGCGGCCGGACCTTATTCATCTTCACTCCCTGAGCAACACGGCCGGATTGAGCCTGGCCGCTCTCCGTCTCCCCGTCCCGGTGGCGGCCACCAATTACGAACTCTGGTTCCCCCCCGGCTGCTCCCGCGAGCCGGAGGTCGCGGCCAGGATCGCCGAAAACACGGGCGGGGTGATTCATATTTCGGAATATACCCGGGATCGGGCCATAGGGTTGGGAGTGAGATGTCCGGAAATATCCAGGATCATCCACATACCGGTGCGGAAAGACCGTATCCCTCTTCTGAACCGGGAACGGATGCGCGGAGAATTAGGTTTGGAGGGCAAGCCCGCGGTGTTTTTCTACGGGACGTTCCAGCCCGTCCGGAAAAAGGGTTTGGATATACTCATCCGGGCGTTTGTCGGCAACCGGACCCTGCGAACGGGGTGCCGGCTGGTGTTGAGAACCGGGGAAGACGGCGCCGGGTATGCCCGGGAACGGCTCCGGCGCTCCGAGATCGAGGTGAAAATCGTGGAACAGGTCACCCGGGAAGAGTTGGCCGGGTACTATACGGCGGCCGATGTCTTCGTCATGCCCAGCAGGTCCGAGGGGTACGGAATCGCCTACGTGGAAGCCCTGATGGCGGGAACGCCCTCGATCGGATTCCATCGGACTCTCGGGGAAATCCGGAAGCGGATGGGTACGGAGGTGGGAGCGCTCTTCGATGCCGAAAACGAGAGCGCGGAAGACCTCGGCCGCAAGATTGAAAGCGTATTGGCGGCTTCCTTCGACCGGCAGCGGCTTCGGGAAACGGCCCTGATGAAACTGTCCTGGGACAACCGTTTCAGCGATTTCGAGAATTTTTATCGCGAGGTGCTCGACCATGGTTCATAAGCTTACGCCGAACCGGCGTCAAGAACGGCCCGGCTTCACCGCCGCCGAAATCGACGAGTTCAGGAAACAATCTCTGCTGGCCGACGCCTACCAGAGTCCTTTTCCCGGCATCCGGCTTTTCCACCGCCGGCGTACCGCCGCCATCATCGACTTGCTGGCCCAGGCCCTACGTCCCCCCGGAGAAGGAGCGGAGGCCGAAGCCGTGCTGGAGTTCGGCTGCGGCGACGGTTTCCTGATCGAGACCATCGCCCGTGTTTTCCCCGGAGCCGACATCCGGGCGGTCGACATCAGCCTGACCGCGCTGGAGCGCGCCCGCAACCGGGCGCCGACGGCAAGGCTGGTCCAGTCGGACGCGGCCCGCACCCCTTTCCCCGACGGGTCGGTTCCCGCCGCCCTCTGTTCCGAAGTAATCGAGCATGTTCCCGACGACACCGGACTGCTGCGCGAAATTTTCCGGGTTCTCAGGCCCGGCGGCGACCTGGTCCTGACCACCCCCAACCTCTATACCCTGCGCAATATCCTGCGTCAAAAAATAGGTCGGGAACCGAAGATCGAAATCCCGGAACATCTCCGGGAGTATGGATATCGGGAGCTCTCGGCGAAAATACGCTCGGCGGGCTTCGTCGTCGTCCGTTTTCGCTCCGTGGGGTTTTATATCCCCAAAATGCATTGGATATTTAAAAGCAAGGTTCTTTCCGGGGCGGTCTTCCTCCTGGCCCGGATTTTCCCGCGCCGGGGACGCGATTTCATGTTCCTGCTCCGCAAACCGCCGGGGACCGGGCCGACCGCCTCGGAGGAATCGAGGGTACGCAGTGGATCCGATCAAGACGCTGACTAAGGGCTTCAACCGGGCCCGGACCCGGGGCGCGGGGCACCTCCTGGCGTCGATGGGGTTTTCCCAGGGCGTCCTTCTTCTACTCGGCATCTTCCTGGCCCGGATTCTGGGACCGGGGGATTTCGGCCATATCAGGGTCATCGGAGCCGTGCTCAAGCTGGCGGCCATACCGGCGGCCCTGGGCCTGCCCGCCGCCGTTTCCAAGTACGCGGCCGAGGCCGGCGGCGGCGCCCGAGGGCGGGAGATTTTTTCTCAAGGCGCTTCTTTTTCCCTCCTCGTTTCGTTCGCGGTGGCGGCCGGGTTGGTCGCCGTTCTGAGCGCTTTCGACCCCTTGGGCGACGATGTCGCCCGCCGCTACCTTCTCGTCCTGGTCTGGACCGTGCCGCCCGCCGTCTTCACCGCCGGGGCGGCGGCCTTCCTCCAGGGGATGAAACAGATCAGGCTCATGGCCGGGTGCCAGGCTCTCCTGGCGGGGGGGCGGGTGCTCCTGGTCGGCGCGCTCACCCTCGGCTTCCTCCTTCCCGGCTACGCCGCCGGGCTGGGGGCGGCGGAGTGGGCCGGAGCGGTGTTCATGCTCGTGCTGACCCGCCCCTCGATCCGTTTCCGTTGGGATCGGGCCCTCCTTGCCAGGATGGTCCGGCTGGGCGCCTTCGCTTCCCTCGGCCTCAGTTTCGCGACCCTGACCCTGACCATGGATACCCTGTGCCTGAGCGCCATCCTGGGCGATCCGGTTCTGGTCGGCCGTTACGGAGCCGCCAGCACCGTGGCGCTGGGGCTCATGCTCGTCCCCGAAGGGATTTCTCAGACCTTCTTCCCCTACCTCTCGGAGGCCTGCCGGAACCGGCGGCTGCTGAGGACTTATTTCTCCCATCTCTCCGAACTGGTCGGACTGGCCATGCTCGCGGTCTGCGGGGGAGTCTTCCTCTTCGCCGGGCCGTTGATCGGACTCATATTCGGTCCGGAGTACGGGCAATCCGCCGCGGTGCTTCGAGCCCTGCTGCCGGGAATTTTCTTCTATGCGCTCCAGAAGATATCCGGAACCGTTCTTTTCGCCCGGGGGAGGACCGATCTCAACTGCTACGTGACCCTGGCCGGGGGTATAGTAAACGTGCTTATGAACATCGCATTCATCAAACGGTTCGGCCTGATCGGAGCGGCGTACGCCACTTCGCTGACGTTCGCCCTGCGGGCGGCGGTCAGTTTCCTCCTTTTTTTCCGGGAACTGCGGGACACCGGAGCCGAGGGGCCCCGGCCATGAAGAACGCTGCTCCCGCCGAGAGCCGGCACGACTGGGATATCTGGTGGAGGGAAGCCCCGGAGCCGGATATCGACCACCTCACGCTTCGCGTCTTCGCGGAGATGAACGCCGCCGTTTCCTTCCGGGGGCGGTCGGTCCTGGAGCTGGGGTGCGGTACCGGCAGGCTAAGCTACCTGGCCCTTCGGAACGGCGCCGAGCGCGCCGTTCTCATGGATTCGTCCCCCCGCGCCGTAGCCATCGCCGAATCCCTCTTCCGGGGAGTCTCCAACGTCGAGATCCGCCGGGCCGACTTCACGACCCTGCGGCCGGAAAAACGTTTCGACATCGTTTTTTCTTCCGGGGTGGTGGAGCATTTCCCCGACGGGGAAATCGAGGCGATCGTGGATCTCCACGGGCGCTGGTCCAGAGGGTCCGTGGTCATCGTCGTTCCCGCCGGGCCTCACTACAACAACGTTAGGATGAAACGGGCCGCCGCCCGGCGGCGTTTCGGCTGGCAGAGGCCCCTGACCCGGGCCCGGATGAAAAAACTCTTCGCCGGGGCCGGAATCGCCGTGAGCGTCAACCGCCGGTTTTATACGTTTTACGCCGTTCCCCGCCTGCACCGCTGCCGGCTCCTCGACCGCTGGGCGAAGCCGATCGAGGGCCTGGCCGGAGGGCTGCTCGTGACCGCGGGAACGGCGCAACCGGACCGAACCTCGTGAAGCCGCGCGCGACGAACTCCTCCGACCCCCTCCATCCCGAGGCCGGGGGCTGTTTTTTCATCCGCCCCGGTGACCGGCGCGCCGCCGTCGAAGCGGTACTCCGGGACTTCCCCGAGGCTTTTCCGAACGCGGTGGCCGACGCCGACGATATCTGCGGCCACGTCTTCGACCTCCTGGGTTCGGGAAAGACCGGGCTGGGACCGGACATAGACTGGCACCGGGATTTCAAAAGCGGAGAGCGGTGGAATCCCCTCCTCCCTTACGGCCGGGGAGAGCCTTATCTCCGACTTCACGACCGGTCCGACGTAAAGGTCCCCTGGGATCTGAGCAGTTTTCTCCACCTTCCCACCCTCGGAAAAGCGTTCTGGTATACCGGGCGCCCCGCCTATGCCCGCGAATTCGAAGAAGAGGTGTCCGACTGGATCGACCGCAATCCCCGGCCCCTGGGCATCAACTGGGCCTGTACCATGAAGACGGCCCACCGCGCCCTGAACTGGGTATGGGGGTATCACTTCTTCCGCGAAGCTCCCGAAATCGAAGCCGCCTTCTGGCGCCGTTTTCTCGCATCCCTGGAAGAGCACGGCCGGCACATAGAAAAAAACCTCGAGGACGAACGTCCCGCCAACAACCACTACCTTCTGGGGCTGGCGACCCTGTTTTACCTGGGCTCGGCCTTTCCCGGGATGAACCGCGCGCGCCGGTGGCGCCGGGTCTCCCTGAAGCTTCTTCTCCGGGAAATTATGATCCAGGTTTCCCCGGACGGGGCCGATTATGAGGGTTCCATTTACTATCATCGTTTCGCCACCGAGATCTTTCTTTCCGTTCTGGCTTTGGACCGCAGGGGAGACCGCAGCTTCCGCGGCCAGGCGCTCGGCCGGTTGGAGAAGATGCTGGAGTTCATCCTCGCTTACACCGGTCCCGACGGGAACGCCCCCCGGATCGGCGATCAGGACGACGGCAGGGTGCAGATCACCGGCCGCTACTCCTCCTGGAGCCGGTTCGACCACCGGGACCTGCTCGCTCTGGGGGCGGCGCTTTTCGATCGGGAGGACTTCGCCGGCGCTGCCGGCGACAGGCATGAGGATTCCCTCTGGCTGCTGGGTGAAGAAGCTCTTCGGCCGATGAAGCGCGCCGGGGAAACGGTCCCGGCTCCGCGCAGCCGGGCTTTTCCCGGCAGCGGTTACTATATCATGCGCGACCGCGGACTCTACCTTATCGTCGACGCCCTGGCCTCGGCCCCGGGAGCCCCCACCGCCCACCGGCACAACAGCCGGCTCAGTTTCGAATTGACGGCGGACGGGGCTTCCTTCCTCATCGACCCCGGGACCTATCTCTATACCGCCGACCCCGAACTCCGAAACTCGTTCCGCGGCACCGCCGCCCACAACACCGTGGTCGTCGACGGCCGGGAACAGGGTGTTCTCGACGGCAACAATCTCTTTTCGCTTCCCCCGGGAGGCAAGGTCAGGGTTATTTCCTGGTCGTCGGAAGACTCCTTCGATCGACTTGACGCCGAATACGTCTATTCCCGGCTCCCGGGCGGCCACAGGCGCCTCGCCCACCGCCGGCAGTTCTTCTTTTCCAAAACCGATCGGTTCTGGGTCGTCCGCGACACTCTCCGGGCCCGGGGACGGCACGGGTTCTCCAGCTTCTTCCACTTCGCCCCCGGCGTGGGCGTCCGCCTCGAAGGAGAAACCGTAATCGCCGAGCGCGATGGTTCGTCGCTTCTCATCCAAGGGGTCGGGGGCGACGGAGCCACCCGAACGGAAGTCGTCGAAGGCTGGGTGTCGGATCGGTACGGCCACCGGGAAAAAGCGCCGGTGGCGGTCCGGCGGGGCACGTTCCGGAACCGGGCCAGCTTCGGGACGATCCTCATCCCCCGAACCGCGGGATCCGGAGACGCCCGCACGGCGGAACGGACCGAGGCGGCGCGGGCCCGGTTGGAGAGCTTATGAGAACTCCCGAAGAACGCGCGACGGAAGCGTTGACGGTTTTCCTGCCGGCCGCGGTGCTCTGCGGGGCGCTCATCTGGCTCATCGCCTCGGGGACGAAGATCCCCCTCTTCTTTTCCCTGGTGGCGATCGCGCTCGCCGGTGGATATTTCTGGATCAACTTCGAAAAAACCTACATCCCCTTCACTCTGGTCATCGTTCTCCCCCTGGCCGTATTCGTCACCTCCATTCCCAACCTCAAGGCTTGCGAGTTGGTGGTTCCCGGCCTCGTGCTCCTCCTCGGCGCCCACACCCTCGTCTCCCAGGTAAAAGGCCCCGGCTTCAAAATCCTGCCCGTTTCCGTGATCCTCTTTTTCGTTCTGGGCGCCGTTTCCTTCCTCCGCAACCCCAGCCTCCCCACCCAGGTTTTCGCCCGCTCCGTCGACATGGGCAATTTCCGCAACTATTGGAACTTTTTCATGGGGCTGGCCACCTACCTTCTGGCTTTCCATCTCTTCCGCAAAGACCGCGAACGCAAGCTGATGGTGACGGTGCGATGCCTGACCGGAATATACGTGGGCGGGTTGCTCCTGCACCTGGCCATGACCTACCTCGGGGTAGTCGCGCCGGCCGGGTTCTTCCTGGTGGATTGGGGCCCCGCTCCCGAGAGCGGCTCGACCGGAACTGTTTTCCGGGGCTGGACCTTCGGCTGGTACGGCCTTCACCTTTTCCTGATTCTCATCGCTTTCCCGGGGTTCCCGAGAAACCGGTTCCTGAAGTCGTTTTTTTTCCTGCTCGCCGGGGCCTGCATCATCCTCTCCGGGGCTCGAGCCACGCTGCTGGCCGCGGCCTTCTGCGCGATATTCGCGGGGGTGCTCCGTAAAAAATTCCTGGCCCTGATCCTTCCCCTGACCGCCGTGACGGTCATACTCGTGATCTCTTATGCGTTCCCGCGGGTCATCTCCTCCCTTCCCGCCGCCACCCAAAGAATATTCACCATATTCCCTTCGTCGGACGTGTACGGCCACCGGGAAGCGGTGGTCAGCGCCCGCACCCGGCTCTATTGGTGGAACGAAGCCTTCGATATTATTTCCCGGCACCCCTTCGCCGGGATCGGCTTCGAGCGGGTGGGCCGGAAATCGCTCTATCTCGCTTACTCCGAATACGCGGTCGAAATCGGGGGCTCCCACAGCGCGTATATCGCCACCGGGGTGATGCTGGGAATCCCGGGAACGGTTCTCCTGCTCTGGATATTCGCCCTTCACCTCCAGCGAGGGGTCCGGCTTTTCCGGGGCACCGACTCGGCCCAAGAACGAAATGCCAACCTCTGGCTGACCGTCGTTCTCGTGAGCTTCAACGTCATTTTTCTCTTCGCGGGGTCGCCTCAACACCTCTTCCGCTATTTCCTCTATGCCGGCATGATCAACCTCAACTGGTACGCCGCCACCCGTGAACCCGTCGGCGAGCCTTTCCCGGAAAAGAACAGCCGGTGAAAATCCTTCATTTTTCCCTGGGATGCTGGCCGGAAACTCTCGGAACCAGCCGCCGTCTCTCTCAACTGCTGCGCGGAGACGGGAACACCCATTATTTCGTAACCCCGGGGGCGGGCGGGGACGGAACCGGGGAAGACTGGAGACGCCACGATAATTTCCTGGTGAAAAGCGTGGCCGGAGTTCGGGTACCGGAACTACCGGTCGTCTCCCGCCATGTCAGGGCCTCTCTCAACGGCCGGGCGATGGCCCGCGCCTTCCCCCCGACCGTCCCCGATCTGGTGCACGCCCATACGCCTCTGGAATGCGCCCTGGCCGGACGGCGGTCGGCGCGCCTCCTCGGGGTCCCGCTCCTCTACGAGATTCATACTCCCTATGCCGACGAGGTCGGCCAGCGCCGTCGGCCCGGTATCCCGGCCGGGTGGTATCTCCCGGCCAAACGCCTGGCCCGGGCTCGGGAAGCGGACGTCGCCCGGAGCGCGGACACAGTCGTGGTTCAGACGGGCATCCTCGGACGCCGGATCGCCGAACTGTTCCGCCTGGACGAAGCCCGCGTGGCCGTTGTCCCCAATGGAATCGACGGGCGCCTGTTCGACCCCGAACCGTGGACGGGGCGACGGAACGAAATCCGCCGGGAACGGGGCTGGACGGGAAAACGGATCGTTCTTTACAGCGGTTACCTTGATTGGATCAACGGCGTCGATTTCCTGCTGGAGGCCGGGAATACCCTGAGCGCGGCTACCCGAAGAAACGCCAGAATCGTTCTGGCGGGCGATGGACCGTTGGCGGAGGCGGCGCAGCGACGGGCCGCAACCGACCCCGGTCTCTACGAGTATCTGGGGCGGGTCGAGGCCCCGTCCATGCCCGAACTTTACGCGGGCGCCGACATTTTCGTCATCCCCCGCCCCGATACCCCGGCCGGGAGAAACCTGATCCCGATCAAACTTCTGGAGGCGATGGCCATGGAGAAAGCGGTGCTGGCCAGCGACCTGGATGCGATCAGGGAAGCTCTCGGGGAGGATGGATGCGGCCTTCGCTTCCGCCCGGGCGACCGGGAAGACTTCCGACAACGGCTGGAATCGTTGGTCGAACGGTTCGATGACATGGGCGATCTGGGGAAAAACGCCCGCGGCCGGGCCCTGACCGCGTATGGTTGGGAGCGTTCCCGAAAACTGCTGGCGGACATCTACCGGAACCTCGGAAGAACGGATTCCTCCACGGACAGGACGGAACCGTCATGAGCGTCGAACGCCGGGAGCGGATACCGTGGGAGCCGGGACTGGTCAGCGCCGTCATCCCCTGCTACAACGCCGCCCGGTTCCTGCCCCGGGCGATCGAGAGCGTCCTGACCCAAACCTACCGGCCGGTCGAGGTGCTTCTCATCGACGACGGTTCGACCGACGGAACGGCCGCCTGCGCCGACGCCTACCAGGAGACGGTACGATACTACCGCCAGGAAAACCGGGGCGCGGCCGCGGCGAGGAACCTGGGGATCTCCCTGGCCCGGGGGGAGTTCATCGCTTTTCTCGACGCCGACGATGTCTGGTACCCTTCCAAAATCGAAGCGCAGCTGCGGCGGTTTCGGGAAGATCCCCGTCTGGGCATGGTTTATTCGGGCTGTCACAGCATCGACGAGAACGGGACCGTAACCGGCTATTATCTGAAGCGGAGGCTGTTCCGGAAAAGGGACCTGGCCGAGAACGTCTTCATCAAGGATTTCATCCCCAACTCGACCATCGTGGTTCGGGCCGACTGCCTCAAGCAGGTGGGGGTCATCGACGAGAGTATCGAGCTGTGCGAAGACGAAGACCTGAAGATCCGCCTGGCGGATGCGGTCCGGGTCGAAGGCGTCCGACGCCCGCTGGCCGGTTGGAGGCAGCATTCGGGCAACAAATCCCTCCTCATCGACAAACTGAAGGAAACCTTCGACCACGACACATCCATCCTCATCCGCAAGCTTCCCCGCCTGGCCCGGTTCCGCCGGGAACGCGAAGCGATCCTGTACGAAAACTGCGGCCTGCTCCAGCTCCGTGAACGAAAAACCCGAGCGGCGCGAAACGAGTTTCGAAGGGCGGTCGCCCTCAACCCCCGGCGCTGGCGGTGCTGGGGCTTCTGGCTGCTCTCTTTCCCCGGCCCGGGAACGGTGAATTCGATCATCCGGATGAAGAAACGCCTGGAGACGGGATGGAGCCGGGTCCGCCCCGGCGGCGGCGAAACCGGAGAAAGGAAATGAGGGTAGGGCTCGACGTCCGCCTGTTGGAGACGAACCGGCCCGGAGTCAACCGCTACGTCTCCAATCTCCTTCAGGCCCTGGCCCGAGTCGACTCCGCCAACGAGTACCTCTGCTTCGTCGGGAACAACGAATGCCGAGACCTGCCCGGAGCCGGGAATTTCCGACAAGTGCGGGTACCGGGCCCGGCTTCGCCCACGGCCGGAACCCTCCTCGACCTCTCTCCCTGGTTGCCGGCGGGGAAAATCGACCTTTACCATTCGCTCATCCCCCTGACACCGCTCATCCTCCCCTGTCCCTCCGTGGTCACGCTGCACGATTTTCAGCCTCTCCTGGTGCAGCGCCTGAGAAACAAATACCCCGAATTCGAATCCCGGCGCGCGTTTCTCCATCAGAAAACGATCGACCTTTTTTACCGTTTTACCTACCGGCGAGCCCTAAGCCGGGCCCGGGGGATCATCTGCATCTCCCGCCATACCGCCGATCGCTTGAAGATCCTCTTCCCCGAAACCGCCGGACGCGACCGCGTGGTGTATTACGGCCTCGAAAAGAAATTCCGTCCGATCGAGCGCCCCGATCTTCTGCGGACCGTCCGGGAAACGTATTCCCTCCCCGAACGTTTTCTGTTCTATGCCGGAACCAACCGCCCCAACAAAAACCTCCCCCGGCTTCTGGATGCGGTTAAACTCCTTCTCGAAGACGGCCCCCGGAACTGTCCCGACCTGAGGCTGGTGGCGGCGGGGTTCGAGCATCCGGCATACCCTCCCGTCATGGAGCTGGCCCGGGCGCGGGGCATCGCCGATCGGGTCCTGCATGTCGGCGAGGTTTCCCATGATCGGCTCCCCCTCTTCTATAACCTGGCCGACGCGGCCGTCTTGGTCTCGTTTCTGGAAGGGTTCGGATTTCCCCCTCTGGAAGCGCTGGCCTGCGGCACTCCGGTCGTCGCCGCCCGGGACTCTTCTCTCCCGGAAGTGGTGGGAGATGCGGGGGTCATGGTCGATCCCCTCGACATCGAGGATATCGCCCGGGGGATATTCCTTCTCTGGTCCGATGCCGAGCTGCGCCGGGAATATTCCCGGCGGGGCCGCGAGCGGGCGCTTCTCTTCGATTGGGACCGGGCCGGCCGGGAAACGGTCCGGTTCTATACCGATATTCTCTCCCCCTCCGCCATGCCAGTTTGACACTGTTTTCCGCCGTAATCCGAGAACAGGGCAGGCGGGTTTGGCATTTCCGAACAGATCTCGTCGGCTGGAGGCGCGGATGCAATGCCTTGCCGGGCAATGAACAACGCCTTCTCCCGCAGAGCATCCCCCGACTGGCATGAAAATTGCTTTTTTAAATGATAACGCGCCCGCGCCGGGTCTGATATGTCATGATCAAGAAATACACCAGTTATTATGTTCTGAGTTTCATCGTGGAAGCCCTCCTAGGGGTAGTCGCTCTCTGGGCGGCCGAATTGGTGCGGAACCTGGTTTTCCTTCGTTTTTTCATTCCGGCGGGAGCGCCGTTCGCTCCTCTCGCCCTTCCCCTGTGGCTTCTGCCGGCGGCGGCGGGCGGCCTGCCTTTCTTTCTCTACCTCAACCACGCCCATTCGTTTCCATCCCGGGTGCCGCTGCGGGAAATGGCCTGGCCGACCGCCAAGGCGGTAATCCAGCTGGTCATCATTATTGTCGCGGTCTCCTTCGCGCTCAACAGCCAGGATACGAGCCGGCTGGCCCTGGTCTTCTTCGGGTTCTTCGCCTACGGGCTTGCCCTGCTCAAACAGTCTTTCTTCGAATTTCTCCTCGCCCGTTCCCGGCCCCACTGGGAGATTCTCCTGGTGGGCAACAGCACCGCGGCCCTGGCTTTTCTCGACACCCTTCAGGAAAAATGGCCCTGCGGGATCAGTATCTTCGGGCTACTGACGGACGACCCCGATCTCCAGCCCGGAGAGCGCATCGGGGGGGTGAAGGTGCTCGGGCGGATCGACGTCTGGGAGAAGATCCTGCGCTACAACCAGATCATCGACGAAGTCGTCATCTTCCCCAACGGCAAAATCGGCCTCAGCCTCAACCAGATCATCCGTCTGGGGCAGGAACTCCAGGTTAAAGTCAGGGTAGCGGTCGGCGAGCCCCAGGAAAAGTTCAACCCCACGGTCGAGCGTTTGGGCTGGGCCAACCTCATCTCCTTCCAGCCCAACCCCGACAGCTTCGTCTCCATGCTCCTCAAGCGGGCGATCGACCGGGTGGGGGCGCTGGTCATGATCACGCTCCTTTCCCCGCTTTTTCTGGCGATCGGGTTCCTGATCAAGATCAGTTCCCCGGGCCCGGTCTTCTTTTCCCAGAAACGGAGCGGGCTGCGCGGGCGGGCGTTCAAAATGTACAAGTTCCGGACCATGCAGGTGGGAGCCGAAAACGAGAAGGCCCGTCTGCTCAACGCCAACGAGATGAACGGCCCGGTCTTCAAAATCAGGGAAGACCCCCGCATCACCAGGATCGGGAAGTGGTTGCGGCGCTTCAGCCTGGACGAACTGCCCCAGATCTTCAACGTGCTCAAGGGGGACATGAGCCTGGTGGGGCCGCGGCCCCTTCCCGTCGAGGAAGCCCGGAAATGCGACCGCTGGGAAAAACGCAGGTTCAGCATCAAACCCGGGATTACCTGCCTCTGGCAGATCAGCGGGCGGAACATGCTCGATTTCCCGGAATGGATGAAGCTCGACCTCACCTACGTCAACAACTGGTCGCTGGCCCTCGATTTCAAAATCCTGGCCCGTACCTTCGGCGCCGTCATCAGCGGCCGCGGAGCCTACTGAGACTCCCGCGCCGGGCCCCGACGACTCCCCGTTTTCTCCCGAAATACAATTGCCGTCGCGACGCCGATACCCTAGTCTTTTCATGGTCGGACGCTTCATGGAGACAAGGCGCGGGAAGACGGAAAGATGACGCGGAAATTGCGCATAGCCATCCTCGGCTGCCGGGGGTACCCCTCCACCTACAGCGGCTACGAGACCTTCATCGGGGAACTGGCCCCGCGGCTGGCCGGCAAAGGCCACGACGTCACCGTCTACTGTCGAAAGTCCCTGTTCGACGACCGTCCTTCCCTCAAGGACGGCATCCGCCTCCGCTACCTTCCCTCGATCGAGACCAAGAACTTCGGCACCCTCACCCATACCTTCATCTCGGTTCTGGACGCCCTGCCCCGCCGCTACGACGTTCTCTTCTTCGTCAATCCCGGCAACGGGTTCCACTGCATCCTCCCCCGGTTGCTGGGGAAAAAGCTGGCGCTCAACGTCGACGGCCTGGAATGGACGCGGGGCAAGTGGGGGAGCCTGGCCCGAGCCTATTTCAAAAACGCGGCCCGGTGCGCCACCATCTTCTGCCAGGAGATCGTCAATGACTCCCTGGAAATGCAGCGGATTTACCTGGAAGAATGGAACTGCCCTTCCACCTATATCGCCTACGGCGCCGAAATCGAAAGCTCGCGGAACCCCGGCCTGATCGAGGAATTCGGAGTCGCCCCGGGGGAATATTACCTGATCGCCAGCCGCATCATCCCCGAAAACCATCCCGACCTCATCGCCGAGGCGTTCGCCGGGATGAAAACCGGAAAAAAGTTGATTATCGCCGGGGGGGCCAACTACCGGAGTCCCCTGATGGAGAAACTGCGGAATTTCCCCGATCCCCGGGTGATCGCCCTCGGGCATGTCGACAGCAACGAAAAAATCAAGGAACTTCACTGCAACTGCTACGCGTATATCCACGGGCATTCGGTGGGGGGGACCAACCCTTCCCTGCTCAAGGCACTGGGCTACGGCAACTGCATTCTGGCTCTGGACGTTCCCTTCAACCGCGAAGTCATCCGGGATTACGGCCTTCTCTTCCGCAGGGACATCGACGATCTCCGGGAAAAGCTGCAGTACCTGGAAGACCGCCCCGAGGTCGCCGCGGAGTACCGGCGCCGCGCCCCGGAGAGGATCCGGGAAGCGTACACCTGGGAAAAAATCACCCGGGAATACGAAGATCTCTTTTCCCGGATGGCCGCGCCCGCCTGACTTCCGGACCTTCTCCGGACCTTCCGTTTTTTCAGCCCGCCGTTTGGCTATCTCCGCCGGAGCCTGCTATATTTTTTAAGTTCTTGCTCCCGTAGGACATGAACGGAGATGCGAACGGGAACGGCCGAAACCGGCGAAAGGCAGGCCATGAAGACCACGGCGGGAATTGGGGGTATGGCGGCGGCATTCTTTTTTTTCATCCATTCTTCTCACGGAGCGGCGCTTCCTTCATCCCCGCCCAAGTGGTCGACGGTAAGCGCCCCCTTCTCCTATGTCCAAACCGGACCGGCTGCCCTCAAGGAATGGACCTTCCGCAAACCGGGTGCGGCGGCGATGCGCCTGCGCCTGGAAAGAATCGACTTTCAATACGACCCCGCCGCCGAGGCCCAACGCTCGCGGCTGGAGATCCTGAACGGCGAGGGAGCAACCGTCGCGGTTATCGACGAAAACCGTTCGACACCCTTCTTCACTCCGGCGGTGGACGGGGACTCCCTGACCCTGCGATATCGGACCGGAATCAACGGGGGTACCGGGGCCTGGCCCGAAGAGAACGCCGACGAATTCCGGGTCGCGGGCTATTCCTTCCTTCCGTCGCCGGGGGCGGGGATATTCTCGCCCGACAAGGCCGTCTATCGAACCGTCGACCTCCCTCCGGATCGGGACTTGGAGATCGCCGAATTCAAAGACTATCGTTTCCCGCTGAACCTGAGGCGCACGGAATACGTCCGCGTCCCGGAAGGGGAAATTTCGGTGGATATTTTATCGGACGGAACCTTTTTGGGTTCCGCCTCCCCCCGCTTCGATCCCCCCGGCGGCCTAATCTTTACCGTCGATCTCGATCTTGAGGCCCTGCTGGAAGCCGGCGTCGAAGAGCTCCCCGGCCTGGAAATCCGGGAAAACCGCTTCCTGCCCCGGGAAAACCTGCTCGGAGTCCGTACATACCGGCTCGAGGGATCGTCTTCCTGGCACGATATCTGGTTTTCCGACCGCCGCGATCAAGCCGAAGAGGGGGTGGAGTACCGATTCAGTCAGGCCCGGGAATCCATCGCTTTTTTCACCATCGACCGGCCGGGGATGGCTTACATCAAGGTTTCCTGGAACGCGGCTCCGGAGGAAGTTCCCCGGGATCTCGACATCGCCCTCTACGGGACCGGGAAGTTCCCCCTGGACGCCTCCGAACGCCACGGGGATCAGGGAGTTTTCCCGGGTACCTTCGCCGAAACCATCGACCGCTGGCTGGAACCCGGCTCCTACCGCCTCCGCATCCGGGGAGAACGGGGCCTGGAGGGGGCTCTTTCCCTCCGGATTTTCGGAGGTTACGAGGAACAACAGCAACCGTCGGCGCGGCCGGGACCTGATTACGCCCCGCCCTGGATGGCATGGTATCGTTTCAATCCGCGGATATTCGACGGCGCGGCTCTCGACCGGGGCGATCGGGAAGCAGTGACCTTGGAAGTCAAAATCGAAGGCGAACCCGAAGCCGTCCTTTTCAACGTCCGGGATTACGAACTCTTCGATAACGGAGAGGCGCCCGACCTCAGCGCCGGCGACGGTATTTATACCGGCTTACTGCCCGACGGCCTCGATGCCGTTCGGGCATCAATCACCGGCGACGGCAAGGTCGCCGAAGTGGGAACGCTGCTCGTCTGCCACCCGGGCGAAGACGGGTATTCCACCGACACCCGTTACCATCTGCGAGCGGCCGTACTGACCGACGAAATCCCCGAAATCCATATCTGGCGTGCAGCCGCCGATTTTCAGTTCAGCGAACATCTGGTCAACTTCACGGTCGACGGCGATTTCTTCAACGCTTGGGATACGTGGCGGGGAATCATCGAGCGGCTTTACCGCTACCTTCCCGACGACTACGACCAGTTGGCGGTTTTCTCGCTCCGCTATTTTCCGCCGGGCGAAGATCTCCTCAACTCCGCGGCCGCCGTTCATCAGGACTTTTCCAACCCGGCCCAGGGGATCGGGGCGGGAAACATCACCCGGGGAGATCCTCCGGCGGAACGGCTGCAGGGGGGGAATTATTTCCGCCCCGGTCTCTTCTTCGACGGAGCCTCCACCGGTTATCTGCACGAGTTCGGTCACCAATACGTCAACTGGCTTTCCCTGCCCCTTCTCTACGATCCCGGCTTTCACTGGCCGCCGCGCTGCGATCTCTCCGGGGGAATCATGCGTCCCAACCCCAGCGGAATCGGCAAGTTCGTCCCCGTCTCTCCGGGGCTGTACCGTTATGTTCCCCGGCCCCCTACCCGCGAATACACCGACCTCACCCTCTATCTCATGGGATTCCTGGCCCCGGAAGAGGTAGAAGAACATTACGTCATGCGCGAAGGATACGAGACCGTCAATGAGGGAGACACCTACTATTACCGGGGCGAAGCCGATTCCTTTACCGTCTGGGACATCATCGACGAGGTCGGCCCCCGGCTCCCGGCATTCCCCGATGCCCCCGGCACCATTCGAGTGGCGACGGCGGTTCTTTCGGGTTACCCGCTCTCCCGGGAAGAGATGCGCTACTACGATTATTTCGCCGCGAGGGCCTCGGCCCGGGACGAACTTCCCAACGTCCTCGACGAAGAGGCCCGCGGCCCCCTCAAACCGTTCTACGTCCAGACCCGGGGGCGGGGGATACTGGAAACCCGGATTTTTCTGGACGCCCCCCCCTTCCCCCTGATTTCCCGGGAAACCAACCGGCCGCCGGCTTTCGCCCCTTCTTCCCTGACCGTGGGCGTCCTGGCCGGGGTGCGGCACTCGCTGATCATTCACGCCGACGATCCCGATTTCGACGAACTGACCTACGAAATCGTTTCGGCTCCCGTCGGCGGAGAACTCGACCCCGCCACCGGCCGCTTTACCTGGACGCCTCCGGTGCTCCGTCCCGAATCGACCGCCGGCGGCGTTTATTACGCCCGCTTCCTGGCGCGCGACCCCTGGGATGCGCGCGCCTACCTCCAGGTGCGCTTCGAGGTCCGTTCGGCCAAAGCTTCGCCCCCCCTCAAAGAGCCTCCCCCCGAACTCATACCCTCCAAAATACCCAAGCCCGACCCCGAACCGCCCGACCCCCGGGCCGGAGCCTACGGAGAAATTCCCGATAAAGAGCGTATCCCACCCAAGTTCTGAGGGTGGGAAACAGAGCATGCCCGCCCGTGAGGGGAGCGGGAGCGGGGCTTACTCCCGGACCGGGCGCTCCAGGTGGGGGACGCCGGCCTTGAACCGCTCCAGGGTGATGTTGAATCCGTCGGTTACCGAAACCACGGTCTCCGTCTCCCCGGAATCCTTGATCAGATTGACCAGTTTGCCCATGATGCGCAGGCGCAGGCCCTTCCTGAACTCGCCCCGGACCGCGCCGTCGTAGATGACCGTCCGGATGGGGCCGGTCTTCTCGCCGTCGATGTACACGTTCTCCAGACCGAGAACCAGGGGAACGTAGAGGGAGTGAAGGTTGTCGGAAACGGTCCCGTAGACCTCCACCTCGTCCTTGAGCAGCTCCACCCGGCAGTCCCGCACCGGGGCCGAGGCGCTGCTCCGGTATCCCCAAAACGTGCAGATCTCCTCGCCGTCCACGTACATCTTCAGGGGCCAGAACTTGCCGTACTCCACCACCTGCTTGTCCGGCTGGCTGTAGACGATTCCCCAGAGCCGGCGCACCGTTTCCATGTTCTTCTCCGGGCTGTTGAAGAAGACCAGATCGATATCGCCGCCCTTTTTCCCCAGGGCCGAGGAACCGGTGATCCCCAGGTCCGCCACCGAGACTTCGAGGATCTCCGCGGTTTTGCGGACCACGGCGTCGACGTCGGGATGGTTCGCCATCAGGTAGGCCAAACCCCGGCGGGGGTCGAAAAAACCGGCGAAATCCTCGAGGGGAAACGCGATCTGGTATTCGGCCAGGATCAGCCGGTTGGCGTCGGGGGGCAGATCGGGCAGAAGCCGGAAAACCCGGCAGAGCTGGTCCTCGTGGGAAACGTAGACCTCCTCCCCGTCCCGAACGTCCTTGACGATGCTGGTATAGGAGCGCCCGTGGATGTTCTTGCGCCCGTGGGGGTCGGGGTAGTAGATCAGCTTGCCGATGACTTTTCCCCCGGGATGCCAGTAGCCCTCGGTGTAGACCAGCCCTCCGTCCTTGCGCAGGAGATACAGAGCGTCATAGGGCCCGTCGGGCAAGGCCGACATCGGTTGGATCAACTCCGAAACCACCTGATCGAATCGGTCATTGCTCATCTGCGTCCTCCCTCGTGATCGGGTGCGGGGCCGGGCTTATTTGTACCATAAAACACCGGCGCTGCGAAGAAGGAAGCGAACCTACAGGTTCCTGGAGTTCATGTATTCCAGGACCCGACGCGCCCGGACCGGATCGAGCCGCCCCCGTTTGAGAACGAGCACCCCGCCCGAAAAGAAGATCGGGCCGTACCTGCCCTCCTCCAGGAACCGCCGCAGCCGCCAGAGATACGGCCGGTCCTTGCGCCCCCAGGTGTTGAAATCGGTGAAGATATAGTCGACCGGGCGGTTGCGGAAATGGACCTGGGGGGTGACCAGGAGGATGTCGCGTTCCACGAAATGGGGGCCGATATGGTTGTCGGCGCTGAGGGAGGCCCGCGGGGGAATCAGCGCCGCGGCGCCGGCCAGCAACTGCCTGTAGGGCGGGGGTTCGAAGATGTTCTCCCGGAAGGGGCGGTGAAACTGCATCCAGAGAGAAGACGCCGCCGTGACCGCCAGGAAGGGGACGACCCCGTAGGCCTTGATCCACCCCCCCAGCCGTCCGGGGAGGAGGAAGAGGCGGCGCGCGCCGTAGAAGGAGGCGGTCAGCATGAAGGGAAGCGTGGGCGCCACATATCCGACCCGGATATCGATCTGCAGCTCGTACATGCTCAGATAGAGACCGAGGACGATGGGGAGAACCGGAAGCAGCCACTCCGCCCCCAGGAGGGCGACGAAACCGACCGACCTAAGGAGATACCAGAGGTTTTCGAGACGGAAGGGGGTGGCGAACCGCCGCAGATAGGCGACGGGGGCGGAGAAAAAATGCTTGACCATGAGCCACGGGGTTCGCCCCAGCTTCCGGAAGCGGTCGAGGTGGGGGAAATACCCGGGATAGCGGAAGTGGGGCATGATCACCTCGACCAGGAGAACGAGATAGGCCGCGCACGCCGCCGCCAGGATCAGGCCCGGCCGCCGCCATCCCGGGCGCGCCGCCAGGATCAAGCCCGCCAGCATGAAAGGAACCGCGTTGATTTCATAGAGCGACACGGCGGCGGCGATGACGGCTCCCGCCGCCCACCAGCGGCGGCGGAGCAGGAAATAGATCCCGAAAACGGCGGGAGTGACGGCGAAAAGCTCGAAGTGGTAATCGAAGAGGACTCCGATGGTAAGCGTGGGGTGCAGCAGGTACGTGATCGCCCCCGCCCAGGCCCAGCGGCGGCTCCCGGCGATCAGCCGTCCCAGGAGATATACCCCGAACGCCCCGAAGGCGACCACGGCCGCCTGCAGGACGATCATGCCCTCGTTCCCGAACACCCCGTAGACGGGGGCCAACAGACAAAGACCGGGCCAGAAATGGTTGGCCGCGAAATTATGTTCGAAAAAGCTCGACTCCAGAAACCGCCCCCGCAGGATGTTCCACAGGATCTGGGAGTGGAGCGCCATGTCCAGGGAGGAGGACCGCCAGGTCCGGTGCAGATAAACTCCCACCCCCCCGTAGAAGGCGCTCCAGAGCAAGGCGACGCCGCCCAGGCCCCAGGCCCAGGCCGTCGGAGAGGGCCGGGAAAACCATCCCCGGCGGATCAGAACCGACACCAGCAGCACCGCCGAGATCAGGCTGATCAGCAACGGCCGCTCCGCCGTCGTGCAGGAAAAACGCATCCACCCCAGGGAGCAGTCGATGGGGCCGGAGAAGAAACAACGCCCGGCGGCGGCCAGGCCGGCCAGGATGCCCAGGATCAGGACCGCGGGAACCAGGGGCCGGGAGAAGAGCGGCGTCCGGGCTCGTCCCTCACCCACGGACGACTTCCTCCACGAAGGAGAGAAAATCCACTTCCCCGGAATTCAGGCCCCGGGCGTAGACGTAATCCGAGGCCAGGGAAGCGGCGAAAAACGCGCGCAGATACACTTCCGGAACCCGCCGGAAGATTCCGGGGGCGCCGAGGCGGCGGAGCAGGGCCCCCGGAACGTGCCGTTCGACCATCGCCCCCACCAGTTTCCGGTTGCGGAAGAGATCCGATTCCCGCACCAGGTCGGTAACGAGGTTGATCTTGTCGCTGAGCAGGTCGGAAAGCACGGAGAGGGGCTCCCCGGTGCGCTCCCGCTCGTTCCAGAGCAGGTTGAACTCCTGGTGGGCCTTGCGCCGGATATGGGCGATCGTCTCCTCGATGTACCTGACCCGGAACGCCGGGGGTTTCCCCCCGGGCCGGACCGACATCAGTTTCTCGTACTCGTCGTCTTTCAGGGCCAGGGAGGCCAGGACTTCCAGGGACGAAGAGGTTACCCCCCCCTTGTTGGCGGAAGCGTCCTTGAACAGGATCACGCCCGCCTCCTCCAACCGGAGCCGGGCCTCCTGGGTGATGAAGAGGTTGGCTCCTTCCACGATCACCCGGGCCCTGGGGCGGCCCTCGGCGTCGAGAAAGGAGCGCCAGTTGCTGATACGGATCGCCTGGGGGCGGCCGCCGCAGGGGACGAAGATGTCGACGGCCAGGCCGGGGTAAAAATGAAATCCGTTGCGGAACTCCGTGCCGTTGGCCACCCGGGTGCCGTCGGGAAGGAGCACTTCGCGCTCGTCCGCGCCCACGAAGAACCCCCGCGGCGACAGCCGGCGGCGGGGGAACCCGGAGACCGGGCGCCGGGCCTCGGCCAGTTTCAGCAGCTGGGCGCGGTCGATTCCCTCGGGGTCGAAAAGAACCCCGCTGCCGTCGATGACCGCCAGCGTCTTTTCCCGGGAGAGCTTGATCTCGTTGCTGCCGAGGTCGCCGTCGGGCCCTCCGGTCTGAAACTTGGTGAGGCGCTCTTCTTTCCACCCCAGCTTGGAGATCACGTCTTCCACGTACTGGCGCACTCCGTGCGTGGTCATCCCGTAGGTATCGTGGGGAACTCCCCCCAGTTGCGGACTCTTGCCGGTGGTGAACGAGCGCCAGTAGCGGTAACCCCGGCGGCGCGCATGCAGGGCCGCCCAATCCATCAGGTGAGCGGTGCCTTCGTCGGGCCCCAGGAAGAGCAGTTCCTCGGCCCCCAGGTAATCGACGATCCTGGGGTCGGGAAGCAGGATCAGGTCGAGGATCCCGTCGATGTAGTAGTGGAAGAACTCGTCGGCGCGGGCTCCCTGCCCGGGACCGGGGAGGATGGTGCCCTTCCCCCCGCCTTCGGGGATGTCCTTGTTCTTGCGCTGCTGGGTCAGAGCCAGGTTGTAGTTTTCGTCGAAGATGAAGTCGGAGTTGAGGTCGTAATCGGTCTTGGTGGCGGACCTGAGAATCCTGATGCCGCCGCGGGCGATGTCCCGGAAACGGATATGGTATCCCCGGAACTGCTTGCCCAGGACGAAGAAGATGCCGTAGGGAGCCTCCGGGTAATCGACGGCGTTGAGAAAACCCGGATCCAGTCGGCAGGCGATGCTGTTTTTCTCCAAGAGGTAGAAATTGGTCTTGAGGGTCGAGGTGCTGAAAACAACGAACATTTCCAGGATATGGCGCTCGATATCCACCGGGACCTCGGCTTCGATCCGGCGGCGGGCCGCTTCCGCGGCGGGGCGCCACGGGCGGCGGCGGCGGTCGGGTCGGAACCGGAGGGAGAAGACGCGGAAAAGGTCGCGGACGATCTCCGGATACCGCAGAACCGTGGCTTCGATCCGCTCCTCGTGGTAGGTGTCCTTGGCCAGGTGGGTCTTGAACACCCCCAGCAGTCCCAGCAGTTCCGGTTGGTCCTTGAGCGCCCGGGCCAGGGTGATGTACTCCTCGGTGTAGGTGGTCAGGAACTGGTGGGCGAAGGCGGACGCGGCGGCGGTCCAGGCCGTTTCGGCGGCGCTCATCGTCCCGTCGAAGAACGGTTCGGAAAGGCGGCCCTCGGGAACGCAGACGGCCATGGCGATCTCCTGGCGCAGAAGTTCCTCCTTGCGCCGGTTCTCGAGACGGGGGAGGTAGAGGGAAAAGATGACGGTCCCGTCGGCGAACGGTTCCACGTATTCCCGGTTGATCTGAAGGCCCAACCGCCTGAATACGAAGTCGACGGCGGTGAAGAACCCCGAGGACGCCGCCCGGGAGAGGGCGATCATGACCCGGGTCTCCCCGGTGTCCTCACGGGCGGAAAAGCGGGTGAGGGGGACTTCGCGGCGGCGGAACTCTTCCCACAGGGCCTGGTAACGAACGATGGTGTCGGGGGGAGAGTTCCTGATGAAGCCGCGGCTGGCCGCGGCCCGGAAGGTCCACTCCTCCCCGCCGCGCCGTTTCGGGAACCTGGGGTTGGTGACGTTGAGAAAGCGCAGGGGATACCCCCGCCCGCGGTAGCTGTCGAGGCGGAAGACCGGGTGGTTCTCCTCGATCCTGCGCTTGATTTCGCGAACCAGGCGGTAATCGTCGCGGATCATGTACGCGGCCGAGGCCCCTTCTTCGCTGATCAGCTGCAGGTTGAGCGGCTCGCCTCCGCTGTTTTCGGAGATGATCCGGGCGGCGCGCAGCGATTCGATATGGCGGGCGATCCGGGGGAGCGGGGTGTGGCGGAAGTAGTACCCGTCCAGGCCCAGGTCGAGACAGAACCACTCCATGTCGCGGCGGATGACCTCGCGGGTGAAGTTGCCGCGGGCGAGCAGCAGCCGCTCCAGTTCCTTGAGCTGATTAAGGGACAGCGTACCTTCGGCGGCGATGACGGCCAAGCTTTTCATGTGCGTCGGTTGAGCGGGCATCGTTCCTCCCGAAAAACCGTTTACGGACCTTGCACCCTACCCGGGAATAGTACCATTTCCCTGGCCGAGAAACAGCAGAGAACCGCCGAGGGAGGGGTGCCGCCCGCAGGGAACCTCAGAGTCGGTCCAGGACCTCCCGGGCGCTTTTGCGCACCTCGGGGTCCTCGTCCCGGCGGGAGAGGTAATCGACGATCTCGCGGGCGTCCGCGCAGCGCAGTTTGCCCAGGGCTTTGATGCAGGAGACGCGCAGCTCGGGGGCCGGCCCCCGGCCGCCGAAGATTCCCAGGAACCCGGCCTTGGCCGGCTCCCGCAGGATCCTCGTCAGTTCCTCGCAGGCACCGTCGCACCGGCACTCCCCCAGATAAGCGGCGGCGGAGGCGCGCACTTCGGAGTCTTCCCGAGGATCGGAAACGACCGGAAGCGCCTGTCCGCAGAAAGAAGATTCGCGCAGTTCCGCCAGGACCGCGAAGGCCTGGACCCGGAGGAGGTCCTTCTCCCGGGGGTCGAGGGCGACACGGCCGACCCGTTCCTCCCAGCCCCGGGGCCGGACGGCGGGGACGTATTGCAGGGCCCGGGACCTCACTTCCCAATCGTCTTTGCCGTCGTCGATGACGTCGAGAACCACGGGAGCCGCCCGGGAATCGCGGGTGCCGATGATAACGTCCAGGGCGGCCAGGCGGATGTCGTCGCGGTCTTCGCGGTCGCCGGCGACGTCGACCACCGCCGGAGAGAGTTCCTTCATCCCCCCCGTCCTCAACATTTCCAGGGCTCGGCGGCGGACGTCCTTGTCGTCCCGGCGGTTGAGAATGATCGTTTCCAGGCATTCGCGCAGGGCGCCGGGATCGAGCTTGACGGCCAGATCCAGGGCGGCGGAACGAACGTCGTCGTCGTCGCGGGCGTTTTCCGCCACCAGGAGCAGGGAAGGAACCGCCCCGCGGCCGCCGGCCGCGTCCAGGTAACCGATCATGGCCAGCCTGACGTCGTCGTCGTCCTTGGGGTTCTCCAGGGCGGCGGCGATCTCCTCCACCGCGCCGCGGGGACCGATCCGCTTCAGCACCTCGATGGCGGTGACCCGCAGATCTTCCTTGTCGGCGGGGTTGACGGCGATGTCGCGGATGGCGGGAAGGGCTTCGCTGTCCCCGAGCTTGCCCAGGGCGATGACGGCTTCCCGGCGAAGCTCGGTCTTCTCGTGGGCGGATACGGCGATATCGAGGAGGGGCTGGAGGGCGCGGGAATCGTGGCTGTTCCCCAGTGAACGGGCGGCTTGAACGCGGACGTCGGTCTTCCCGACCTGAAGGTCGAAAAGCAGGTCCTGGACCCGGTCGTCCGATCCCCGGACGCCGGAGGTGACCAGGAGCAACCCGGCGCTTACGAGCAACCACTGCCGGCGCGTCATCTCAGCATCTGCCTCCTGGCGGCCCCGCAAGGGGCTGCGGTACCGATAATACTATGGAAATTGGCCGGGGCCTGACAGTAAAATCATCGCGGCTGCGAATCAAGCCATGCGGGGAGCCCGACGCCGTTCGGAGCGGTCCGAAAATCAGGAATCGGGCTCGTCTTCAACAGGGAGGTGCGACGTGAAGCTACGCGCGACGGCGCTGCTGGCGGCCGGCCTGGCGGTCGGCGGGGTCTGGGCCGGAGAGGGGAACTACCGCGACTACATCGTGGGCGAACGCGCCGCGGGGATGGGGGGCGCCGCCCTCGGGCTGGCCACCTCGGTCGAATCTTGTTTCTTCAATCCCGGGGGGCTCCCCTACACCGATTCCAGCACCGTATCCCTTTCGGCCAGCCTCTACGGTTTCGCCGATTACACGGTCGATGACGGCTGGGGCCCGGGGAAAAACATCGACGTCGACTCCTTCCTGGTCGTACCCACCACGTTCGGCTCCGTCTGGAAACTCAACCGGGACTGGGCCTTCGCTCTCTCGGCCTTCGTCCCCGATATGGCCCGGAGCAACGACCTGGAAGCCTACGTCAACCAGTACGATTACTTCAAATACAACAAGGACGATCAGTCACTCTGGCTGGGTCCCTCGGCCGGGGTCAGGATCGACGACCGTTTCTCGGTGGGAATATCGGTCTTCGGCGTCTACCGGACCTATAGCTGGTTCCGGGACATCATCCGGGCCGCCACCTACACCTGGTCGGAGGATATCAAGTACAACGACCTCAGCATCCTGGCCCTGCTCGGGGCCCGTTACCAGTTGAGCCCCAACTGGATCCTGGGAGTGACCTTCCAGGCCCCTTCGGTTCACTTGACCGGCTCCGGCGAGTACCTGATCAAGTACAGTTACGGCGACGGGAACCTGGTCAACTACGTCGACGACGTCGACACCGAGAACACCATTCCCGCCCAGATCGCGGCCGGAATCGCTTACGAGGAACGCGGCCGATTCGCCCTGGCCCTTGACGTCATCTACCACTTCAGCGCCGATTTCAACCGGGTCGAGGGCGAAGACCAGTTCGGCCTCACCTGGGCGTACCCGATGAAGTACGACGCCGTGGTCGATTTCAGCCTGGGAGGAGAGTACTACATCAAGGACCGGTACCCGATCCGGGCCGGCTTCTTCACCAGCCTTTCCGCCTCGCCCGACGCCGACCCCCAGACCTCGTACTACCCGGCCCACATCAACAAGTACGGCCTGACCCTGAGTATCGGCCGGGAAACCCAGAACACGACCATGAACATCGGGCTCAACTACAGCTGGGGGAGCGGGGAGTACATCGGCTGGAACGACGATTGGACCCTGGAGAAGGTGGACGCCAGCGAATCATTCCTTTACCTCTTCCTCGGTTCCTCGTACCTTTTCTAAAACCACGAGCCGGCAATCGGCAGAAACGCCAAACAGGAGGTGTGCATGAAACTGTGGGCTGTATGCGCCGCCATCGCGGCCATGACGCTCCCGCTCGCGGCCGGAGCGCAGATCACCGGAGACGTCCGTCTCCCCAACTCCCCTTACTGGGACGGGGCCACCGTCGCCAGCGGCGAGGGCGGGTTCTGGGTCGACGGCCAGTTCCGTTACCAGAAGTGGGAGAATTCCAAGGATTGGATGATCGGCCCCCTGGGAGCCTGGTCGCCGAGCGCCCTGCCCGCCCTGGAGGTGGGGACCCGGTTCTACCTGCTCAGCTTCGACCCCGACGAGGGCGACACCGAAACCGGCTTCAGCGACATTCTCATGTGGGGCAAGTACCAGATCCTGACCGATCCCCTCCTGGTCTCGGCGGGGCTTTCCTTCACCCTGCCCACCGGCAGCGATAAGATCGTGCATCCCTGGGCCAGCGGCGAATTCAACTTCGAGCTCTTCGGGGCGGCCCGCTACTATTTCTCCGACATCTTCGCCCTCATCGGCCACATCGGCATCCGGATCAACGCCGACGCCGATATCGAAGTCAACGACCACAAGACCGAGCTCGACGGCAACACCCAGTTCGAACTCGGTGCCGGGGTCGTATGGCAGGCGGTGCAGCAGCTCGACCTGACCGGGGAGCTCAACTTCGCCACCGAACCCTACGAGGACACCGACAACGACGTCGAACTCACCTTCGGGGGCCAGTATTTCTTCACCGAGGCCATCAACGCCAACCTGGGCCTGGGCATCGGGCTCGACGACGGCTCCCCCGATTTCGAACTCATCCTCGGCGCCCTGTTCCTCTTCTAGACCGGCCGCGGCCGGAAAAAACCGGGACCGGGAGGCCCGTACGGGCCTCCCGGTCCTTTTTCTGTTGGCCGCAATGAATCCGTGCTAGTATTCCCGCTAATGAAAGTCCCGAGAATCATGATCGCGGGGGCTCTCCTGGCGGCGGCGGGGTGCCAGATTACCCGGGACTACCGGGAAGAAGCTCTCCCCGAACCGGCGACGACCCCGGGGGCGGAAGCGGTTCCCACCCCCACTCCGGAACCGGGGATGGTCCCTCTCCCTTCCCCGGCGGCGGACATGCAGCTGCTGGTCCAGGCCGACCTGGAGGGAGACAACGACATCTACCTGCTGGATTTTTCCGAGGGCGCAGGCCGGAACCTGACCCTCAACCCCGCCGACGACTCGCAGCCGGCCTGGTCGCCGGACCGGGAGACGATCGCCTTCGTCTCCGACCGCGACGGCAACCCCGAGATCTATCTGATCGCCAGCGACGGCTCCGACCTGCGCCGCGTCACCGAAACCCCCGGCGCCGAAGCCTACCCCGCCTGGTCGGCCGACGGGAAGACGCTGGCCTTTTTCTGCACCGAAACCGGGGTCGATAAGCTCTGCCTGCTCGACATGGATACCGGGGTGCGGCGTTTCCTCGCCCCCTTCGAGGAAGGCAAGGGGGGCACCATGCTCTTCTGCCCGGGGGGGGACGAGATGATCCTCGGCTACGGCAAGCTGGACCAGTACAAGAACTACACGCTCGACCTGGTCGAAGAGAAGCCGAAGGAGATCATCAACCATCCGGCCGAGGGCAGCGGCATGTGCTGGTCCCTCGACGGAAGCGCCCTCATCTACGCTTCGGCGAAAGGCAAGGAGACCGATATCTGGATGGTTTACCTGGACGAGGGCCGGTACATCCAGCTGACCAAGGACCTGGGGGAGGACCATTCCCCCTCCCTCTCTCCCGACGGCGCCTGGATGGTCTTCTCCTCCCGGCGGGACGGGAACGACTTCCACCAGCTTTACATCCTCAGCCTGGCCGGGGATCCCCTCAAGAACCAGGTCTACCGGCTGACCGACGACGAGGCCGACTACCGCTACCCTCAGTGGCGCTGACCTCCCCCCTCCGAGCCCATGTCGAAATCCTAAATGTCACAAAAGTTGTCACACATCTTTTGTGACATTTTCTTGTTTCAAACGCATAATCGTACGAAGAGATATACCCCACATGTCAGCGATGTCATTCAATCGATAACCACGCGCTTCCAATTGTTCCACAGCAAAAAGACGCGCCGTGGGCGTCTTCAGGCCTTTGAAGCCTCCCGATCGCGCAATTTCCCCTAACACCGCTTCCAAAGCCTCATCGCCGATCAGGTCTCCCTGGGAGGGCGGCGCAAATTTCCGGTCCCGACTATGAAACTGAAGCAGCCCTAAGGCACGTTTTTTCCAGATATCCAGAGCGAAGACGGCGCTGCTTTGGGGGAATCGTTCTTCAGAACCTCGGGCAAGAGCGTTCGAGAGAAGGTCGCAATAAGTCGAAACCTGTTCTTCCCGATTTTCTCCCAACAGGGACAGAAGGAACGCTGCGTCCACAAAAGCAACCGGAGCGTCAACCCGACAATACAGCCGCCATGATGACCATTGATATTCTCGATATTCCTCAACCATACCGGCGCGCACGGGGTTGAGGTGAATGTAAACGGAATTGCTGAGCGCGTAAGCTCCATCAAAACAAGCGAGTTGGCGGTAGGAAGATTTGAAGAGATGTCCGCTTCGGCCATATCTGCGATTGAAGCGGCCCGCATACGTTTGGAATAAGAATTTCATGGCCGCCGGCAGATTGTCGTTCTGCTGTTGAAGGAGGATATGAACATGGTTGGTCATCAGGCAAAAAGCAAGTATACGGATACGAAACGACTCCGCGCATTCCTTCAGCAAGCCCAACATCATCACATAATCATCTTTTTGAATGAAAAGCGGATCACGGCCGGCGGCGTGTTGAGTGATATGCGAAACCAATAAAGGAATGTTGAGTTTGCGATACGTACGCAAACAACCTCGGCGCCATCTCTCGCGATGAATGGATATCTTGTGCGTTTTCATCTCTCCACCTTACAAAATGTCATAAAAGTTGTCACACAGCTTTTGTGACATATAAGGGGGGGGCAACCGTGCAGCCGCGCACCATCGGGCAGGACGCAAGAAACGAAGGCGGGTCAGAGGCGGATGGGGACGCCGCGGGCGGCCAGGTATTCCTTGGCCTCGCGGATGGAGTGGGTGCGGTAGTGGAAGATGCTGGCGGCGAGGACGGCGTGAGCCTCCCCCTCCACCAAGCCTTCCCGGAGATGTTCCAGGGTGCCCGCCCCGCCCGAGGCGATGACGGGCACTCCCACCGCCCGGGATACCGCCCGGGTCAGGGCCAGGTCGTACCCGGCCAGGGTGCCGTCGCCGTCCATGCTGGTGAGCAGGATCTCGCCCGCGCCCCGGCTCTCGGCCTCCCGGGCCCAGGCCACGGCGTCGATCCCGGTCGGGGTCCTTCCCCCGCGGGTGTAGACCTCCCAGCCCCCGGCGGGGCGGCGGCGGGCGTCGATCGCCACCACGATGCACTGGCTGCCGAAACGGCGGGCGCCGGCGTTGACGAGGCCCGGGTTTCCCACCGCGGCGGTGTTGACGGATACTTTGTCCGCCCCCGCCCGGAGGATGTCGCGGATCTGCTCCACGGAGGAGATGCCCCCACCGATGGTAAAGGGCATGAAGACCTGCTCGGCCGTGCGGCGGGCCAGGTCGACGATGGTGGCCCGGGCCTCGGCCGAGGCGGTGATGTCGAGAAAGACCAGTTCGTCGGCGCCCTCGGATTCGTAAAAGCGCGCCTGCTCGACCGGGTCCCCGGCATCGCGCAGTTCCAGGAAGTTGACCCCCTTGACCACCCTGCCGTCCTTGACGTCGAGGCAGGGTATGATCCGGCGGGCCAGCACCTCAGCGCCCTCCCCCGCAGACCCCGACGAAATTGGCCACGATGCGCAGCCCCACGGCCTGGCTCTTTTCCGGGTGGAACTGGACCCCGAAGACGTTGCCCCGCTCCACGGCCGCGGCCACGGGGCCGCCGTAGTCGGTGACGGCGGCGACCACGCCGGGGTCGTCGGGGACCGGGTAGTAGGAGTGGACGAAATAGACGTGGGCGCCGGGGGCGACTCCGGCGAAGAGGACTCCGGGACGGGGGAACTCGAGCTGGTTCCAGCCCATGTGGGGGACGTGGAAACCGGGGCGGTCGGGGAACCGGACCACCTTCCCCGGGATCAGGCCGAGGCCGGCGTGATCGCCGTCCTCCTCGCTGGAGGAGAAGAGGAGCTGCATGCCCAGGCAGATGCCCAGGAAGGGCTTGCCGGAGGAGACCGCCTCCCCGATCCACTCCACCCAGCCGGCGGCCCGGAGCTGGGCCATGGCGTCCGCGAACGCGCCCACCCCGGGGAGGAGAATGCCGTCGCAGTCCGAGAAGGGGCGGGGCGAGGCCAAAAGTTCGCAGGCCGCCCCTTCGCGTTCGAAGGCCTTGCGGACGGAGAGGAGGTTCCCCATTCCGTAATCGATCAGCGCCAGCCGGGTCATCGTTTCCGTTCTCTCTTCAGGTGCAGCAGCAGGATCGAGATCGCCGCGGGGGTGACGCCGGGGATCCGGGAAGCCTGCCCCACGTTCAGGGGCCGGTGGCGCTCCAGGATCTCCTGAACCTCGTTGGAGAGACCGGGGAGCCCGCGGAACCGGAACGTGGCGGGGATCCCCACTCCTTCGCCCGCGCGCAGGCGCCCCGCCGCTTCCTCCTGCCGCTCGATAAAGCCCTGGTACTTTACCGCGATCTCGACGCCCTCCACCACCTCTTTCGGCAGCGCGGCCGGGGCCGGGGCCAGGCGGGCCGCCAGGGAATACTCCACGCCCGGCCGGCGCAGGACCTCCTCCAGGGTCAAGGGCTTCTTCAGGGGGGGGAACCCGGCCTCGCGCAGGACCCCTTCTCCCTCCGACCCGGGGACGACTTTGATCCCGGCCAGGCGGGCGCGCTCGGACTCGATCAGCCGGCCTTTCCGGCGGGAAGCGGAACGGGCCCGGGCGCCCACCAGCCCCAGGCGGGAACCGTGCTCCCGGAGGCGGAGATCGGCGTTGTCCTCCCGCAGAAGGAGGCGGTGCTCGGCCCGGGAGGTGAACATCCGGTACGGCTCCCGGGTGCCGCGGAAGACAAGGTCGTCGACCATCACCCCGATATACGCTTCTTCCCGGCCCAGGACCAGGGGCTCCTCGCCGCGCAGGGAGAGGGCGGCGTTGATCCCGGCCAAAAGACCCTGGGCGGCGGCTTCCTCGTAGCCGGTGGTGCCGTTGATCTGGCCGGCGAGGTAGAGCCCGGCCCAGGCCTTCGTTTCCAGGGCCGGGGTCAGCTGGGTGGGGTCGACGTAGTCGTGCTCGATCCCGTAGCCGGGGCGGAGCATCCGGGCCTCCTCCAGGCCGGGGATGCCGGCCAGGATCGCGGCCTGGACATCGAGGGGGAGGCTGGTGGAGAGGCCGTTGGGGTAATACTCCCGGGTCTCCCAGCCCTCCGGCTCCAGGAAGACGTGGTGGCGGTCCTTTTCCGGGAAGCGCACGACCTTATCCTCGATCGAGGGGCAGTAGCGGACCCCGGTCCCGGTGATGACCCCGGAAAAGAGGGGGGAGCGGTCCAGGGAGGACCGGATGATCCGGTGCACGGCCTCGGTGGTCCAGGTCAGGTGGCAGGGGAGCTGCCGGCCGCGGCGGCGCCGCCCCTGAAACGAGAACGGGCGCGGGGCCGGGTCCGGCTCCTGGACCTCCAGGCGGGAAAAATCGATCGTCTCCCCGTCGAGCCGGGCGCAGGTGCCGGTCTTGAACCGTCCCAGCTTCAGCCCCAGCGCGGCCAGGGAACCGGCCAGACCGGACGAGGCCTCGGCCCCCATCCGCCCCCCGGGAAAGCTGGTCAGGCCCACGTGGATGAGCCCGTTGAGAAAGGTCCCGGGGGTGAGGATCACCCGCGCCGCCGCGATCTCCCCGGCGACGCGGGCGCGGACTCCCGCGACCCTTTCTCCTTCCGCCGCGATCTCCTCGACCGTGTCCTGCCAGAGGTCCAGGCCCTCGATCCCCTCCAGCAGTTCCTTCATCAGGGCCTGGTAGCGGTGCCGGTCGACCTGGGCCCGGGTGGCCTGGACCGCGGGCCCCTTGCGGGTGTTGAGCCGCCGGTAATGCAGGGCGCAGCCGTCGGTGACCCGGGCCATGATCCCCCCCAGGGCGTCGATTTCCCGGACCAGCTGCCCCTTCCCCAGGCCGCCCACCGCCGGGTTGCAGGAGAGCTTGCCGATCTCGTCCAGGTCCATGGTCACCAGGGCGGTCCGGCAGCCCATCCGGGCGGCGGCGGCGGCGGCCTCGCAGCCGGCGTGGCCGGCCCCGACGACGAGGATGTCGTAGCGATTCTTCATTCCAGGTGGATCATAGCTTCCTCCGGAAAAATCGGCAACGGTGAGGAAGAGGGGGCGGGAAGAGCGGGTTCAGGGTTCGGGGTTCAGGAAAAGAATTCAGGAGTCAGAATCCAGTATTCAGTAGCCCCCTCCCCCGGTCCAGGGAGATTTCTGCCCCTGATTACTCTGATTGGGGGAAGAATTCAGATACAGTATCCTAAATTCAGCAGACCCCACCACAGCCTCTCTGGGAGTCCACAGATTACACAGATAGGGAGTGTCCGGGTTCAGGACATAGGTAACACTTCCCGGAGTTTGTCATCAGTCCCCTGTGGAGTACGAGTTCGTTGCCGGTTATGTTCTTGCCGAACGGATGGAATCACTTTTTCCTTGCGTCGAAGCGGCAATCGGCTATATTGCCGTTTCTGGAAATACGATAGTTTGCTCCTTGAAATTCGATATTCCCCGGTAGTTTACCCGCCGGAGGCGGGCTCAATGGTACCCGCCAAACGTTGCCTACTCTGCCTGCGGCAGATGGCAGGCAAGGCGGGCAGGGAGCGGGTGGCGGTGATGGATTATTATGTCTACGTTCTTTTGAGCGAGAAAGACGGAAAACTTTATACGGGTATTTCACAAGCTCCGGAAGCTAGGCTTAAGGCTCATAACAGGGGCGAAACGCGCTCTACCAGGAGCAGGCGCCCCTTTGAGATGGTCTATTGCGAGAGAGTTGGGGACAGAAGAAAAGCGAGAGAAAAAGAGAAATTCCTCAAGTCGGGAATTGGGCGCGATTATTTAGCAAAAATTATTCCCCGGTAGCTCAATGGTAGAGCGGGTGGCTGTTAACCACTAGGCTGTAGGTTCGAGTCCTACCCGGGGAGCTCACAAAAAAAGGGGGGGCGTAACGCCCCCCCTTTTTTTGTGAGCTTTTTCTGTCTCGGGAAGCGAACGGACGTGAGTTCACCCCGAGCGTAGCGACGGGGAGTCCTACCCAAGGAGCCAGTTCGATGGCGCAGAGCGTTCAACGTTCTGCGCCATCGCTTTATCCGGCTCGGGCACAAACAATTCGGGGGGTAGGCCCTTGGGAGCGAGCTAGATGCGGTTACCGGAAACAACTGCCTGGTGGAGGGTGAGGTCGAGAATCCGATTTTGCGAATAATTTTAGATAATAACGCTTGAGCCGCACATTAACTGTGATAAAGTTATTATGCAAGTTTAATGATAAGGAGGCGGCATGCAAACAGAACTCGGGCAGCTCAAGCGATATATGAAAGAAACCTTAGACGTTGCGCTCGGCCCGAATACGTGGGCGGAGAGCATACATCTGCCGTTTTTCCTCCGGGACGCCTACACCTTCTTCGAAGTACGACTTTTTGATATGACCTACCTTTTTATGCTAGACCACGGCAAACAGGAGCAATCTCCGGCAACCGTCCGCAAACACATGGACCAGGTAAAAACCAAATGGGACGGAGAAATCGTCTATGTGAAGGAGAGGGTCACCGCCTACAACCGCAAACGGCTGATCGAGCACAAACTGCCCTTCGTGGTTCCCGGAAACCAGATGTACCTCCCCTTTCTGGGCATTGATCTGCGCGAGCATTTCAAGAAGCTTCGAGCCGAAACCATGACGTTCAGCCCCTCCACTCAGGCGCTGGTCATATATGTTTTGCTTCGTGGAAACGCGGAAGAGATAGTAACGCCAACCGATATGGCTCAATGTCTGGGCTATTCCGCTATGACGATGACTCGTGCCTTCGATGAACTGGAGTCCGCCGGCTTGGGCGAGATAATTTCCCAAGGTCGAGAACGCCGCCTAAGATTTATCGAATCCCCGAAAGATATCTGGGCAAAGGCTCAGTCTTTTTTACGCAGTCCGGTGAAGAAGCGGCTTTTTATCGATCGGCCGCACTTGGAACCACCGGGGCCGCGCGCAGGTCTGACGGCGCTGGCTCATTACTCGATGTTGGCCGAACCGGCCAATCCCGTTTTTGCCTTGAGCCGAGAAGATTGGAAATTGCTGAATCAGCGGCGGGAAGCCGAAAAGCTTCCCGCTAAGGAGCCGGGGGCACTCGAAATCGAGGTGTGGAGTTACGCCCCGGCCCTGTTTTCTGAAAATAAACTGGTGGATCGGCTGTCGTTGTATCTTTCTCTCAAGGGAAACAAGGACGAGCGTATTGAAGCCGCGCTAGAAGAAATGATGAAGGAACAACCATGGTAATAGGATTGGACCTCTTTAAAGAACACTTCCGTCCCTACGCGGACCGCTATGTGCTTATCGGGGGGACCGCCTGCGAACTGGCATTCGGGGAAACCGGCCTTCCTTTTCGTGCCACCAAAGACCTGGACATAGTCTTATGTGTCGAAGCGTTGGATAGATCATTCGTAGAAACATTTTGGGAATTCGTCCGGGGCGGAAAATACAAAGTCCAGCAAAAAGCGACGGGCAGGCGGCAATTTTACCGCTTCAAAGAACCTGCGACTAAAGGTTATCCATTCATGTTGGAGTTGTTTTCCCGAGCGCCCGATATGCTGCAGGTGGCCAATGAGAGCCACTTGACTCCCATCCCAATCGGCAAAGAAGTTGCAAGCCTATCCGCCATTCTCCTGGACGATGACTATTATCGCTTCCTTCAGGGCGGGAAAAAAGATTCGGATGGCCTTTCCTTTGTCGGCCCCGAGCACTTGATCCCTCTCAAAACACGTGCCTGGCTTGACTTGAGCAGGCGCAAGGAGAAAGGGGAGACTATCGACAGCAAGGATATCAAGAAGCATAGGAACGATGTTTTTAGATTATATCGAATCCTGAATCCGGACTTTGGCGGGGACATACCCGACAAGGTCAAAGACGATTTACGAGAGTTTGTTTCTTGCATGGAAACGGAAAAAATCGATTTCGAGTCATTAGGATTAGGTTCAACGAATCTTGACTCCGTGCTGGAAGAGATCCGGAGAATTTATGACCTTGATTAAAGCTATAGCCATCCCGATCACCCTAGGCCATTTCCCGGTCAAACTCGACGAGAAAGACTCCTTCACCCCTTCTGGCACTTGGTTTGCGTGACTGCTTTTCGCATATTATGCGAACTTGCCCTTGCCTCACCCCTCCGCGACGCCCATTCGGGTTAACATAACGAAACGTTATGTTAACTACGCCTCCCTCACTCGCCCCTCGCGCGTGCCGGTGGCCCGCGTCCACACGCCGCCTCCGCTCCGCGTCCCTCCCCCTTAAATCCCCCCGCCCGCCTCGGTCCAGCTTCGCCGGCCCGAGCCATCCCCCTAAAAAACAAGGCGCCCCACCCCGGCAGGGTGAAGCGCCGTAAATAAATCGGTTAAAGCGGAGTGGAAGCGGAGAGGGTACGAAGAGGGGCGTTTATGGGGAAAAGAAAACCCCCACACCGCCATAAGGCGATGCGGGGGTATCTTCCGGAGCCACCGGAGCCGCTTAGCTTCCGCTGGGCGGCATAAAAGGCGGATCAGGCGGCGTTCCAGCGTTGTCGATCAGATACTTCACATACAGTCCCAGGTAATAGTTGAACCCGGTCATGGGCTTACCCAGAGCCGTATTAGCCGCCTCCCAGGCATCTCTCGTCGCCTGGTCCTCCGCCTTATAAGCGGCCACCGCAGCGGAAAAGTATCCTCTGATCGTTTGCTGGGCGGTGGTATTAGGATTGGAGGGGATAACGTACTTCCGCGCGTAGTTAAGCCCCTTCCAGATCGAATAGACCAGCGCCTTCCCCAGCTTCCCCCTGGCGTCCAGGGAGAACAAAGGTCCGTGTAGTTTAGCCATTGTTCTGCTCCTTCTCGTTGTTGGTTGTGGTCTCGGCAGCCGGACCCGTATCCGGCTTACTCGGTTTGTCTTTATCGAAAATGGCCGTGATTACCCTGACCACGGCCTCAATAATCAGGGCGATCAGCCATTGGTAATCCTCAAGCCCCCCGCATTGTCTCTTCTCTCTCGGCATATCCATCCCCTTTGCTCCTAACTACTTGCGTCTTCACTAATAGTCATTTTCAAGGGTATTATCAGCGCAAACACCAAGCAAAGGAGAGGAAATGAGAACTAAGGAGGGAAGGTGCGATACACGGAGGGGTTCTTTTTATCTCATCTTTGATTTGAGTCAGATCAACTGAAAAAATATGGAGAAGTCCCTTGACATACTTCTTAATTAATACTAAATTGGTATCAATTAAGGTTCAAAACAAGGCGATAAATTGAAACTTCTGACCAAGAACACCGATTATGCGATCCGGGCTCTGATATTCCTGGCCCTGGCCGGGGGAGATTACGTCTCCTCCGGGGAGATTTCCCGTGAGGACAAGATTCCCCTCCAATTTTTAAGAAGGATTCTCCAGGAGTTGAGAAAGAGGGGCCTGGTGGATACCAGGGGTGGAGTTTCCGGAGGACACCGGTTGAAGGTGCCACCGGAGAAGATCAGGATCATCGGATTGATCGAGATCTTCCAGGGGGATATCCGGCTGGTGGATTGCATGTTCCGGAAACGGATCTGCCACAACCGGAACAAGTGTGTCCTCCGCAAGAAGCTCCTGGAGATCGAAAAGAAGGTCACCTCCGAGCTTGAAGAGCTGACTATCGGTTCCCTGGTGAAGGACATTGAAAAGCAGGAGGTAAAATCCGTATGACTGTGCCTGAAATACTGAAAGATTCTCGGAGAGGAGAATCATGACCATTTTCAAGTGCCCCGGCTCGGCACCCATCAAGAACCCGCAACCCGATGAGATCATCTGTCCGACCTGCGGGGAGGAGACGGAGATTTGGAGCGATGAGGAAGAAGCCGTCTGCCCCTCCTGCGGGCGGACGGTCTACCGGGAGTTAGGCCCTTCGTGCCTGAAGTGGTGCGCCTCGGCCCGGGAATGCCTCGGACCGGCGAAGTACGACCGCCTTAAGGGAAGGAGGAACCAATGAGGAAAATGCTTGTTTTTATATTAGTATTTCTATGTAGCATGACGGGATACATAACGAATGGAGGAGCAGCGATGAATGTGTTGAAAGAAGCGCCGTACCAAGATAAGGGGATGGGGAAGAAGAAGCTGGTAGATGAAAAGTACCTGCTGATGATGCAGGCGGCTTTGAAACCCGGCCAGGAAGTTCCCCAACATACCGCGAACTCGAATGTTCATATCGTGGTTATCAAAGGAAAGGTGGTTATTAATTTGGCCGGAGAGAAAATCACAGCCGAAGAAGGCGACCTTATCCCCGTTGCTTTCGGGACGCCTATGAACATCAAAAACCTTTCGGATGAGAACGCGACGTTCCTGATCCTCAAGACACCGAACCCCAGCGAGATGACTGGGGCTGAGTGATCAGGCTAATTCAGATTAACGGAAAAAGAGAAGCAGGATAAAAGCAAGAATAACCAAGGAGGGAAACCATGTTTTGTTTTCAATGTCAGGAAACGGCTAAAAACACCGGTTGCACCATTAAAGGCGTGTGCGGCAAGCCCGAGGAGACCGCCGATCTTCAGGATTTGCTCATTTACATTTGCAAGGGCATCGCGGTTTACGGGGAAAAGTTGAAGGAAAAGGGCACGGTGGACAGAGACGCCGGCCGCTTCATATGCGAAGCCCTTTTCACCACCATTACCAACGTGGCCTGGGACGATGACGTGATCATCGACCGGATCAAGGAAGCCCTGAAGGTCCGGGACGCACTCAAAGAAAAGGTCGATTCCGATATATCCGGCGAGCTTCCGGATTGCGCCACCTGGGCTTCGGACGACAGGGAAGAGATCGTGGCCAAAGCCATGTCCGATGAGGTTCGCATCACGGCCACAGAAAACGAGGATGTGCGTTCCCTGAGATGGATGCTGATCATCGGCATCAAGGGAATCGCCGCTTATGCCGACCATGCCGCGGTTCTCGGTCATGAAAAGGATGAAATCTATGGCTTTCTCATGGAGGCCCTGGCTTCCACCACCAGAGAGCTTTCAACGGATGAGATGGTCGGTATGGTCATGAAGGCCGGGGAGACCGCCGTAAACACCATGGCCCTGCTGGACGAGGCCAATACAAAAGCCTACGGCAATCCTGAGATCACCGAGGTGAATATCGGCGTGGGGAAAAATCCCGGCATCCTGATTTCCGGTCACGACCTGAAAGACATGGAGGAGCTGCTGAAACAGACCGAAGGAACAGGCGTGGATGTATATACCCACGGCGAGATGCTGCCGGCCAATTACTATCCGGCTTTCAAAAAATACGACCATTTTGTCGGCAACTACGGCGGGTCGTGGTGGCATCAGAATAAAGAGTTTGAATCTTTCAACGGCCCCATCGTCCTCACCACCAACTGCTTGATTCCGATAAAAAAGGATAACACCTATCTGGACAGGCTGTTTACCACTGGCGTGGTCAACTATCCGGGTGCCAAGCACATCCCGAACAGGCCGGAAGGCGGCACCAAGGATTTTTCCGCGGTTGTGGAACTGGCCAAGAAATGCGCGCCGCCGGAAGAGATCGAGTCAGGAAAAATCGTGGGGGGATTCGCACATAACCAGGTCCTGGCTCTGGCCGATAAGGTGATCGACGCTGTGAAATCGGGCGCCATCAAGCGCTTTATCGTCATGGCCGGGTGTGATGGTCGCCAGGGAGCCCGCAGTTACTTTACCGAGGTAGCCGAGAATCTTCCAAAAGACACGGTGATACTGACGGCCGGATGCGCCAAATACCGTTACAACAAACTGGACCTGGGTGACATCGGCGGTATCCCCCGCGTTCTGGATGCCGGCCAATGCAACGACTCCTACTCACTGGCGGTGATCGCCCTGAAGCTCAAGGAAGCGTTCGGCCTGAATGACATCAATGAATTGCCCGTCTCCTACGACATCGCCTGGTACGAGCAAAAGGCAGTGGCCGTGCTGCTGGCTCTGTTGTTCCTGGGCGTCAAGGGCATTCGCCTGGGGCCCACGCTGCCGGGTTTCCTCTCGCCCAGTGTGGCCAAAGTGCTGGTTGAGAAATTCGACATCAAGCCGATCGGCACCGTAGAGGAAGACATTGCTGCTATGATGGAAGGGAAATAACGTATTTCAACAATACGCTATAACAAAACAGGGTGACAGGAGAGACATGGAACTGCACATTCGTTGGCAACGCCTGGTAAATCGGCAGGGACAAACATGTGACCGTTGCGGAACGACCGAAACGGCGGTAGAAGACGCAGTTAAGAAACTCAGGCGTTCTTTGAAAGAGCTGGATATCGACGTCGTTCTGAAGAAAGAACCCCTTAGTGAATCCGCATTCCTTAAGGACCCGCTGGAGTCGAATCGTATCTGGATTGCAGGGGAAGCAATCGAAAAGTGGCTCTCAGCCACCAGCGGCCAAAGCAAGTGTTGTTCCACATGCGGAGAGTTGGACTGCCGAACTATAACGGTTGACGGTAAGACCTACGAGGCTGTTCCTGCCGAACTGATAGTCAAGGCAGGGTTGCTTGCCGGTGCTCAACTGATTCAAGGCGAATCCCGCGGGTCATGTTGTCCGTCTGCAGAGTCCCCAAAGCAAAGGCCTGGTTGCTGTCCGTCATCTTCTGAGCGTCAGAAATGACAAGAACCAACTGACAAAGGGGGTACACTCACCCGAAGACGACGAAGCGGATGACCAACGTTCGGCTGCCTTTATTCCTTCCGAGCTCCTACAATAAGCGATCTTAGCTTTCGTTCGGTTATCTTCCGGGAGGAGAGGGGATCGCCCATCTTAATTACTTCTGCCTGGATCTCCGGGGGCAGGTTCAGCAGCCGGAGATACTGGTTTACCCGAGCCCGGGAGACCCCGACTTTGCGGGCCAGGTCGGTTTGAGAGGCATATTCCCCGCTCCGGAGCATCACTTCCCACTCCCGGGCTATGAAAAGAGGGTTCCGGTAGGTCCGGGATGGTTTACATTTGGCCGCCTTTTCCCCTCTCAGATCGGGAGGAAACTCAAAGACGACCCGAAAAGTTCTGCCTATTGACTTGTCCGGGGAGCTCACAAAAAAAGGGGGGGCGTAACGCCCCCCCTTTTTTTGTGAGCTTTTTCTGTCTCGGGAAGCGAACGGACGTGAGTTCACCCCGAGCGTAGCAAAGAAAGTCCTACCTTTTCTGGGGAGGCGGTTTCCCGCCTCCCCTTTTTTGCCTAAACCCAGTTTAGATAAGCCTGGGAACCTAAGATTTTGCCGCTCGGGGCGCCCTTTTAAACCACTCAGGGCAACCCTGGTGGAGCCAGGGTATTGACTGCCTGCCGAAGGAAGAAATACAATCAGTTCCGACCACATAATTCGTTGGGGTACAGATATTACCGAGGGAGGTCTTGAGATGAAGATATTGGCGATGAGTTTGGTCACGCTATCCGGTTTAAGCTGTAGTCTGGTTTCCCGGGCGGCGGATTTCGATGGCGACTCCCGCGACGACGTGGCCGTGTTCCGCCCCGCTTCCGGACTCTGGGCGGTGCAGGGCGTAACCAGGGCTTACTTCGGCGGTTCCGGAGATGAGCCCCGTCCCGGAGACTACGACGGCGACGGTATCGCCGACATCGCCATTTTCCGCCCGGCGGTCGGATTATGGGCGGTTCGGGGGTTCACCCGAACCTATTTCGGGGGCTCTACCGACACTCCGTTGGCGGCTGGAGGGGGACAACGAACCTATGATTATGTGGTCAAACCCGGCGACGGGGTCGATTTGGTGGCGGCCCTGGAGAGCGATACTTACCGCAGTGTTTTTATCCCTGATGGCACCTATTCTGTCGGGACTCCCATCAATATAACAAACGTATGCAGAGTCGTGGGGGAAAGTGAAAAACATACCAAGATTGACTTTACGGATGATGCCTACCTATCAATCGAAGCCGATCGTTGCCAGGTAGAAAATCTATACCTCTATGACGGCGGCGATGCACAACACGGTTGCATTCATATTCCAGGGACAGATCACGTCACGATCACGAACTGTTACATAAGCGGGCCAGCAACTATGTATGGTCTCCGTTTCACCACCGGAACCGACTATCTCGCAGTAGCAAGCTGCTACGCATCAGTTTATGGAACAGGGTATTACGGAGAGGGATCAGGCAGTTGTACTTTCAGCGATTGCCAAGCCTACCATTGCCTTAGTTCCGGCTTTGCCGGCTGCTTTAAGCTCTCAGGCTGTGAAGCGGTCAGTTGCTCACCGGCAGGATTTACCATGTGCTTGGAACTCTCCAGTTGTACGGTGCTGGGTTCTGAAGGCGAGACAGACTACGGTTTTTCGGGATGCGAAAATCTCTCGTCCTGCATCGCAGTAGAAGTTGATTCGATGGCTTTTTCCAGTTGCTACATGATCAGTGCTTGCCGGGCCTATGGCTCAGGTATTTCCGATTACGGATTCCACTCATGCCAATACATATCTTCCTCTACTGCTACCAACTGCACCGTTTCTGCCTGGGAGAGCTGCTCTTATAAGGATAGTGATTCTTGTAACTAGCTACGAACTCGGCGCGGCGGGCTGCCTGATACCGTCCTACCGGCCAGCATCCTCCTCAACCCCCGCTCTGGTACCTTGAGGTCTCTCAGCACCACAGCATCTACAGCATTTCCCGGTAACAATAGGAGCAAGTGGCGGAGTTGGGGATCTGCAGGCTCTATTCCGTGAGCATCTGCCGCTCAGCGGGATTCGGATGATAGAGAGGCTAAAAGGCTGGTTCCCTCTCCCAGGGAGGGAGGGTAAGCCAAGTTCTCAATGAGTACACGAAGGGGAGCTAAAAAGGCCCATGGCAAATGCCATGGGCCTTCTCTCTGCCTAACTATGGTCGCGGGTAGCGCTGATCGACAGAAGTCGCATACCTGCCTCCGATCTCGTCAATCACCGGCAATAGTGCTTCCGTAGGCGGATTGGACTGCCTGTTCAAGCAAAGCGATTTCTGCCTCCGTAAGAAAATTGAAGTGACTCGTCCGTTTCCGGGCGGAGAGTCTTCCCTTGTTGTGTAGACAGAAGCGAATAAATAGATCGATTTGCCGGTCGGGCATATCCACGATCTCCTGGATGGCTTTCTTGGTCTGATCGTAATTAGCCAGAAATTCCAATTCACCGGCAAGTTCGGTTTCTATGGTCTGATCTATGAAGCGGAAAAGCGCCTCAGCCTGGTCCGTCATGTCGATATATCGGTACCAGATGACCGTATCGTTGTGAACGGTCATCCGCCCTTCTTCATCTAAAGAATATTTGACCAAAGGCATCAGCTGCCGGGAGAACGCTTCCAGAGAGGCATCGTAGTCGGCGGGGTTTTTCGACATGGACGCAGAAACGGGAAACATTACTCCTTCTGGAGTGAAGCCTCTTCGGGCAAGTATGTTGTGAATCAAAAACCGGTGGATACGGCCATTGCCATCCTCGAACGGGTGGAGAAAAACAAATCCATAAGCGACGGCAGCGGCGTGAATAACCGCTGGTATCCCCTGATCCTGCATCCGTTGGTGGGCATCGATCAGACCCGCCATCAGACCGGTGACGTCTTCGGGTTTTGGAGCAACAAAGTGGATTTTTTCCTGCTGCCAGGCTACCGTTTCCCCAACATAATTCTGGCTGGAGCGGTAATCGGTATCGCGGAACCGGGCATCGACTATGCGGTTTTGAACTTCAATCAAGCGGTCCTTTTGGCAGAAGTCATTCTGCCGAGCCATCTCCAGTATCCCTACGAAGCGCTCGGTCCGGGTGGAGGTAGGTTGGATATGTTCGATTTCGAAGGATGATTTCGTCTCCTTGGTATAAAGATATACAAGCGCCCTTTTTACCAATTCCGGAGAATAGCCGCTTATCACCTGCCGGCAACGCCGCGGCAAGTCGGCCTCTTCAAAAATGCCAAGGGCAGCGGTGCGCCGAATCATCGGGCAGAAGCGTCTATTACCTGGTAAGTTGTCGTTAATCCTCTGACGTCGAATCTGACGGACCGTAGTAGCTGTATAGTATTTATCTGCTTCAAGCAGATTGACGTAGTTACCTGTCGTAAGGTCGTCGAGCGGTAGTGTTTTACCCGTCAGGAATTCGTACAGGAACCATAGCCGCCGGGCATATTTGCCCGTTGGTTTGGAACGTATATATTCGAGGAGATCTTCCGGGCTTGCCTTATGAAACAATACTGCCAGGATCGCGAGGTTCGTCCCGTCATACTTCAGCGCGAATTCAAGATGGTCTCCCGGCGTATCCCCCGGCCAGTACTTGGACGGGTAAACCTCCTTGATAACATTTCCATCGAGGTCTATTCGATGAATTCCACTGGTGGTCACCTGTGATTTATGCCAGTTAGGAATCACATCAAGGCCGTAGCGCTCGATCAGTGCCGCATAACCCGCAGGCATGACTTTCGAATTATTCTGTTTGGGTTCAGCCATTGCTTCCTCCGGAAAAACGATTATGATACCAGAATTATCGTTACAAAGGAGCTGAAGTCAAGAAAAATAATTACATTTGCGGACACGGCGTTGGTGGGGGGGGAAATAGTTACATAAGTGGCAATATAATTATATATTTCCTTATGGCGAGAAATATTATTACAAATTGCTATCCTCTTCTGTCCTTTCCCGGGTTGGGAACCTTAAAGGCAGTCCGAAAGTTGTATAGCTCCGGAACCGGGACAAATTTTCATAGCCGGAGTTAGAGAATTTTCCTGAGCTTGATCACTTGCCTGTCCTCCAAGAGAGTAACTATCGACCTCCGTTGCCGCTCGGTGACTTTCCGAGAATAGAACGGATCACCGAGGGAGGACAGGCCCTCCCGAACCTCCGGACAGAGCCGGAGAAGACCCAGTATCCGGGAAACCCTGGCTGGCGAAACCCTGATTGCCTTGGCAAAGGCGCCCTGGGACCGGAAATTGCCCTTTTTCATCACCTCCGCCCACTCCCGGGCCAGGAAGATCGGGTTCCGGTAGGTCCGAATCGGCTTTATCCTCCCCATCCGCCGGCGGGCCGCCTCGAAGATGTAGTCAAAAACAATCCCAGATGAGAGTTAGTTCCGCCATCGGACTGGGGAGCTCACCTTTTCTGGGGAGGCGGTTTTCCGCCTCCCTTTTTTGCCTAAACCCAGTTTAGATAAGCCTGGGAACCTAAGATTTTGCCGCTCGGGGCACCCTTTTAAGCCACGTAGGATAACCCTGGTGGGGCCAGGGTATTGACTGCCTTGCGAAGGAAGGAATACAATCAGTTCCGACCACATAGTTCGTTGGGATACAGATATTACCGAGGGAGGTCTTGAGATGAAGATATTGGCGATGAGCTTGGTCACGCTTGCCGGTTTAAGCGGTAGTCTGGTTTCCCGGGCGGCTGATTTCGACGGGGACTCACGTGACGACGTGGCGGTCTTCCGGCCTTCGACGGGTTTGTGGGCCGTCAGGGGTGTAACCCGTGCCTACTTCGGCGGGACAGGGGACGAAGCCCGGCCCGGAGACTTCAACGGCGACGGGATCGCCGACATCGCCATTTACCGGGGGACCACCGGCCTCTGGGCGGTACGGGGGGTGACTCGAACCTACTTCGGGTCCTCATCCGATACTGCGATTCAAGGTGGCGGCGGCCAGCGGACCTACGACTACGTGGTCAAGCCCAACGACGGGGACGACCTCAAGGCGGCCCTGGAGAGCGAGACTTACAACAGCGTCTACATCCCCGCCGGGTATTACTCCGTCGGCTCCGATATTACCGTGGATAACGTCCAGATGATCTCGGGCGCGGGCACGCCGCTGATCGGAAATTCAACCGGGACGACAATCAACCTGGGAACAAATTGCAACCTCATCCTGACTACCTCCGGCGGGGTAACCGTGGAAAACCTGATGGTCCAAAACGGTGGCGGAACATACGGCCAGATCTACGTCACTACTAACGCCGATTATTCCCGCCTGATCAACGTCCACGCCGTCGGCAGCGACCACTACGCTTTCAACGCGGCGGCGGGCGCCGACTATGTCACCCTCATCAGCTGCATGGCGTTTACGTCCGACTCCTACGGCTTTTATGGGTTCGTCGACCACTGCGCCATGACCAACTGCCGGACAAAAAACTGTGATGCAACGGCGTTCTATAACTGCGACAACCTCTCGGGGTGCATCGCGGACGGAGGGGAATCTTCAATCAACGGATTCTACTCCTGCGAGAGGCTGTCCTCCTGCCTGGCTACCGGCTGTACCAATCACGGATTCACCACTTGCGATATGCTCAGCGCCTGCGAAGGGGAAAACAACTCCAACTACGGGTTCTACAACTGCAGCCGACTCAGCGCCTGCAAGGCCATGAGCAACGATACCTATGGCTTCGGAAGCTGCAACTACCTCAGCGCCTGCTACGCGTTCGACAACGGGACCGATAACTGGTACAACTGCAACTACATCGCTGCCTCCAACAACTGATGTGACGGAGTCGGCGGGTCTCGGTAAGTCCCATTTCAGGAAGACTGTGGATCTGCCGGTTTCCAGTTAATCTCAGTCAACGAAAACCAAGGAAGGGCGGCCCTCCGATTTCGGGGGGCCGCCCTTTCTATTTTATCTGAGATGAGGAGAGCAATTTCCGCAAGCTTCTCTCCGTGATCCGGTGGGGAGTGTAAAGCGCTCCCATCTGGACCACGGATTTCCGGATCTCAGGAGGGAGCTTCCACCGCCGGAGGTGCTGCTGATTCGAGCGGGGACGGCATTGAGAACATTCGCCGACTCGGTCTGATTTCGGTATTTCCCGGTGCCTAAATCCTCCCTGTATTCCCACGAGACCAGAATGGGGTCGATGGAGGATTTGATTGGTTTCTCCATGGATGCCAAAGAGATACGACGCTTACCCAAGACAGGGCGGCGTTGACGGCAAAGAGGACGGCTTGAACTCGCCGCTCCCTAGAAGCGTAGTACAGAGCAGAGACCGGTCAAGCTTTGGGCGCAGCCCCATAAGGAGGCGGAAGATGAAAATTGTTAAAGTCGGGTTGACGGCGGCATTGCTATGCCTGGCCGGGCCGACGGTATCCCGCTCGGAGACGGCCGGGAAACCGGTGACCACGGAAACGAGGGAAGTACCCGATATCACGGAGAGGAAGACAACCGGAGCCGACAGGGCCGTCGAAATCGAAACGATCGCCCGGGAGAACGGCGTCACGCTCAGCGAGTTGAACATCGAATATGATCGGAGCAGCACGGGGCCGGTCGTGGTAATCACGGTCCGGGGAACGGCTTCAAGCATGCCGGCTTTGACGAATTTCCGCGAGGAGTTGACGGCGATCAAGGGGATCGCGCTTCGCAACCATACGTTCAAACAACTGGCCGAGGGCGAGTTCGGCTGTTTTCTTATGGCCGAATTTGCGGGGGAAGCACCCAATTCGGCGGAGATGAAGGCATCCGGATCCGACAGGGCCGTCGAAATCGAAACGATCGCCCGGGAGAACGGCGTCACGCTCAGCAAGTTGAACATCGAGTACAGGCAGAACGGCCATTTTTCTCTTCGGAGCATCACGGGGCCGGTCGTGGTAATCACGGTCCAGGGAACGGCTTCAAGCATGCCGGCTTTGACGAATTTCCGCGAGGAGTTGACGGCGATCAAGGGGCTCGCGCTTCGCAACCATACGTTCAAACAACTGGCCGATGGTGAGTTCGGCTGTTTTCTTATTGCCGTAGCTGCGTTGTAGCGATAACTCCGGGCATACACTAATAGACCGGTTGCCCGCGCCCGCAACCTGTGTCCCGTGATCCGGGAGGGAAGGACGGCTCCCCCATCCAGACCTACCCGGATACTACCCCGCATTTAGTGCTGGAGCAGGTCCGGGGCGCCTAAAAGGCATAATTGACCCCCAGGGCAACCGCGGTGCGGGTGATGAAATCGCCCTGGAGGGTCACGCCGCAACCGCCGGCCGGCCGCCAGCCCAAGCCCACGACGGCGTTGAGGCCGTCATCGCTGTTCATGGCGCCAAAGTCGATATGGTCGGCATAGGGGGTGCCCAAGTTGGCACGGCCGGCGATGGTCAGTTCGGCATACTCATAGCCCAGTCCCGCATAGGGAATCACCGGTCCCAGCTTCTGGTAAACGACGGCCGCCACGTCCGCCTGCCAGTAATCGGCTTTGAAGTCGTTACGCGAGACGCCGGGCCCCGGATATTCCATGTCGCCGGTCTCACGGTCGTCGTAGCGCTGGTACCGAGCGGCCAGCACTAGGCCCAGGCCCTCCCGGGACTCGAACACGCGGAGCTTGGCCCCCAATCCCCACGCAAAAACGCTCTTAAGATCAAATTCGTTGGACCACCAGGTGCCGCCGTCCGCCTCCCAGTCGCTGAAGTGGAATGTGCCGCCGTCTTTGAGGCCCAACTCGGCGTAAACGCCGAATCGATCGCTCACGCCATAGGCGAGGCCGACCATGAAGGACCGGTCGTCCGTGACCTTGATGTCCTTGGCCGCCACGAGGTAGCTCTCCTCTCCCCGGGTGATCCTCGCCTCGACGTCTTCAAAGTATTGCGAGCAGGTCCACGCGCCCTGCAAGCCGACCTGGAACTGCCCCGGCCTGGGCATGGTGCCGGGATCGCACGTCATGTCCGCCCCGGCGCCCCCCACCCTCAGGAAGAGCCACGTTGAAATCGCCGACACGATTAACTTTTTCATGTACGCCATCTTCCCAGTAGGAGTTTAACCGCTCTATCCCCGACCTGCCTCCTGAAAACCGAGCCATACCTGCGGGGTTTGCTCTTCCGGGATGTAGCGATACCCGGGATCAGGCCTTGACGGAATAGGCACGCATGCTAGTATATAGATAAATTTCGATATATATCAATCCGCTATGAGAAAACTGGAGAAAACATTCAAGGCCCTCTCCGACCGCAACCGCATCCGGATTCTGAAGATGCTGGAGGTGAAACCGATGTGCGTCTGCGAGGTGACCAGCATCCTGGGCATCGCTCAATCGAGCGTCTCGCGACACCTGGGCATTCTGAGAGATGCGGGGTTCGTCAACGACGAAAAAGACGGCTTGTGGGTCATTTATTCGCTGGCGACGAGCACGGACGACGTCATCGCGACGATAATGACGGGGCTGCGGCGGTGGGGGAAAGAGGATGCGCGGATAATCGAGGATAAAAAGGAAGCCCGGGCGGTCAGCCGGGATGAGATTCGTGCCGGAGCATGAGGGCTAAAATTTTTTAGCCCCATATATAGACATATGAAGATATAAGGATTCAAGGAGACGTACCGTGAAACAGGTCGCGACATTCGTGATAATGCTGGCAATCTTTCTGCTGGCCTACTTCCTGCCCTTTTCCGGCCTGTCTTTCGATGGTCCGATCAAGGAAGCGCTGCTGATGCTCCAGGAGTACGCCCGCCAGCACGTCCTTCTCTGCCTGGTGCCCGCCTTCTTCATCGCCGGGGGAATTTCGGTCTTCGTCGACCAGCAGGCGGTGATCAAGTATTTCGGGGCGAAGGCGAACAAGGTTCTCGCCTACGGCGTGGCCTCGATCTCGGGGACGATCCTGGCCGTCTGTTCCTGCACGGTTCTGCCCCTTTTCTCCGGGATCTACCGGCGGGGCGCGGGGATCGGCCCGGCCACGGCCTTTCTCTACTCCGGCCCGGCCATCAACGTCCTGGCGATCATACTCACCGCCCGGGTACTGGGGATGGAACTGGGCATCGCCCGGGCGGTGGGGGCAGTAGTCTTCAGCGTGGTTATCGGGCTGGCGATGCACTTCATATTTATTAAAGAGGAGAGGAAGAAGGCGGCAAACGGAGCCGGCTTTGCCGAGGGAGAGGAAGCAGACGGGCGGCCGCTCTGGAAGAACGGGCTCTACTTCGCCTCGATGGTGGGGGTCCTGGTCTTCGCCAACTGGAGCGGGGCGGCGAGAGGCGAAGGCGGGATCTGGGACTTCATCTTCCGGATCAAGTGGGTTCTGACCGGGATCTTCCTCGCTTCCCTGATCTGGATGCTGATCGCCTGGTTCAAGCGGGAGGAGATCAAGAAGTGGACGGCCTCCGCCTGGACCTTTGCCAAGCAGATACTCCCGCTGCTTTTCATCGGGGTACTGGTAGCCGGCGCACTTCTCGGCCGGGCCGGCCACGAAGGGCTTATCCCCTCGGAATGGGTAGCCGGCCTGGTCGGAGGAAACTCCCTCTTCGCCAACTTTTTCGCTTCCCTGGCCGGGGCTTTGATGTACTTCGCCACGCTGACCGAGGTTCCCATCCTCCAGGGGCTGATCGGGGCCGGGATGGGAAAAGGCCCGGCACTGGCCCTGCTCCTGGCCGGCCCCGCGTTGAGCCTTCCCAACATGCTGGTGATCCGGAGCGTCATGGGGACGAAGAAGACGCTGGTATTCGTCGCCCTCGTCGTCGCCATGGCGATGGGGACGGGATATTTCTTCGGTACATTTTGGGGGTAATTATCTTTTCAAGACAAACAGAAGGAGGCTGCACATGAAGATTGAAGTTCTGGGAACGGGTTGTCCGAAGTGTCACAAGACCAAGGAGAACATCGAGGCGGCTCTCTCCGAGTCGGGACGGGAAGCCGAGGTTGTCGAGGTGAAGGACCTCAAAGCCATCGCCGCCCACGGGGTGATGCTCACGCCGGCGGTAGTGATCGACGGCGAGGTGAAGATGGCCGGAAAGGTGCCGAGCGTAGAGCAGATCAAAGCCCTGCTCGGGTGAGAATATGGGCGGATCGATGAAGTTCGGCGTTCCCATAGCGGTGCTTGTTATCGCGGGCGGTCTTATCCTGCTGAAGGAGAAAAACCGATCTTCACGGGTCGGGAGTTCGGTAGCCGCGACGGAATCGGTCGTTTCCCGGGGAACGGAAAGGACAGGCCCGCTTCCCAGGTTGATCGACCTCGGGGCCGACAAGTGTATCCCCTGCAAAAAGATGGCCCCGATACTCGAAGAGATCGGGAAGGAATATCGCGGAGTTCTTGAAGTCGAGTTCATCGACGTCTGGAAAAATAGGGGCGCGGGAGAAAAGTACGGCATCCGTCTCATCCCCACGCAGATTTTCTACGATTCGAGCGGGAAAGAGCTCACCCGTCACGAGGGTTTCATGGGCAAAGAGGAGATCCTGGGAACCTTCCGCCGCTTCGGGTCCGAGCTCGAAAAGTCCGGAGAGGACTTGAAAACGATGAGCGGGGCATTGGCCGCCTTATCCCGTGCCGTCGAGGGAACGCCCCTCCTTGCCCTGGGGGCTTCGTTGGTTTGGGGGGTGTTCAGTATCATCCTCAGTCCCTGCCATCTGGCGGGCATACCCCTCATCGTCGGGTTTATCGACGAGCAGGGCCGCATATCCCTGCGGCGGGCGTTTGTCCTCTCTCTGCTTTTCGCGGTCGGAATCCTTTCGAGCATCGGTATCGTCGGCGCGGTCACCGCGGGGGCAGGGAGGATGATCGGAGACGTTGGAAGGCACGGTAATTATCTTGTCGCGGTGATATTCCTCGTGATCGGCCTGCATCTCCTTGATTTCATCCCGATGCCCTGGTCGGGTCCGGGGAGAGTGGAGATGAAGAGGAAGGGACTTGCGGCCGCTTTTATTATCGGGCTCGCCTTCGGAATCGCCCTCGGGCCCTGCACCTTCGCCTATATGGCGCCCATGCTGGCCGTGACGTTCAAGCTGGCCGCGTCGAATCTTCTCTACGGCCTCTCTCTTCTGCTTGCGTACGGTATCGGTCACTGCTCGGTGATCGTCGCCGCCGGCACCTTCGCCGAGGGAGTGCAGCACTATTTGAATTGGAACGAGCGTTCCCGGGGGGCGCTCATAGTGAAAAAAGCCTGCGGTGTTCTGATCGTCTTAGGCGGTTTATATATGATTTACAGTGCGCGCTGACGGTGAATCAATATGGCGAATATAGTCAACCAGGGAGGTTGAAGACGCGATTTCTGGCCGAGTATTTTCCCGAGTTCGCCGGTACGTTCGACGAAATCGACAAGCTCTTCCCGGAAAAGCACACCGAAACAACGCGTTCAGGAATACCGATCCTCCCGAGCGCTCTTTTCCCTTTCATCTCCCCCCCGCCCGGCGGCTTTCTTCCCATCTCCCCTTCATATCGCCCGGGAGAAGGCACCGGCGAGCCCGGGGGCTCCTCCAGTTTTCCCTTGACAAATACCTTCACCGATACACTATCCTTGTTCAGCGCCGAAGGCGCGCCGCGGTCATGGTTCATCGGTCGGGAAAATACAACCTATTCACCCCGTCCCGCCCGGGATGCACTATCCGGCCGGGATTTTATCGGAAGCAGAGCGTAGCACTGCGGGAGGAGAAACGATGAGGAGATGGATCATCATCGGTCTTGGTACCGTCTTCGGATCGAACGTCCTCAACGCCGTTACGGCGGCGGATTTCGATGGCGACTCCCGCGACGACGTGGCCGTGTTCCGCCCCGCTTCCGGACTCTGGGCGGTGCAGGGCGTAACCAGGGCTTACTTCGGCGGTTCCGGAGATGAGCCCCGTCCCGGAGACTACGACGGCGACGGTATCGCCGACATCGCCATTTTCCGCCCGGCGGTCGGGTTGTGGGCGGTCCGGGGCGTCACCCGGACCTACTTCGGGGGCTCTACCGACACCCCGCTGGCGGGCGGAGGGGGGCAACGCCTCTACGATTACGTGGTCAAGCCCAACGACGGGGCCGATCTGGTGGCGGCCCTGGAAAGCGACACCTACCGCAGCGTCTTCATCCCCAGCGGGACTTACTCGGCCTCGACCGACATTACCATAGATGAGGTCAGGATCATCACCGGGGCGGGAAATGATTCCGGAGGCACGGTCATAAACCTTGCTTCGGGGGCCCATATTGTTCTGGATGCGGACCGTGTGACGATGGAGAACCTTCGCGTGCTCGACGGCGGGGATTTATCGGCCCAGATCGTTCTGATGGAAAACGCCGACGGTTGTCGGCTGAACAATATTATTTGTCTAGATAGCGCTCATAACGGTATTGCAGGCATGATGGACGGCCCCACTAATATTTGCCTCTATGCCTGCGAAGTCAAGGAAGCGGCGAATATCGGTTTCCGATATATCGACCAGCTGGTCAATTGCCTCGCCGAAAACTGCGAGGGAGGCGGTTACTATAATTGTGCTGCGCTTTCCGGGTGTATAGTGGAAGGCGAACTGGTAACTCCTGCTGGATTTGCTTATTGCTGGGAACTTTCAAACTGCTCGAGCAGAGACTGCGACGGAGAAGGATATGACCACTGCTCGCTGGTAACCGCCAGCGATGCCACAGATTGTAACGCTGGCTTCCGAGAGACTTATCGGATAAGCGCCTGCATGGCCAGCGGTAATACCGGCACCGGATTCGATAGCTGTTCCTTTATCAGTTCGTCATGCTCCACTTTGAACGGAACGTACGGGTTCTACAACTGTTCATACGTAAGTGCCTGTTACGCTTTAATGAATTCCACAGCGAACTGGAATTCCTGTACCCAAACCGCCGCGTGCAACGACGGTTCATGATCCGATCAAATCAGAGGGTCGAGCTGAAATATGTGAAAAGGGGACGTCCCCTCCAGGCCGCCCTATCATTTATGCATCTTCGCCGGCGGCGACGAGAAGCGAGGGGGACATAGAATTTTAATGGTTTCTCTGCGGGAACCAACGAGATGCGCTGCCGGCCGAGGTGTTGTGCGGTGAGAGGTGTCGGAAAATCCATTTCAAGGAAAATTCGTCCTGGTTGCCGGCCCCGAGTTTACCGAAGGGTTGCGCTCGGGGAGCTGGTTTGGTCATGAAACTGAACTTCCTCTGAAGGAGGTTCGGCCTGTCGTCTTTCCGGGGAGATGATATATTCAATAGAAACACCGGGGCGATCGACCCCGAGTCTCTTCAGACAGCACGGACCCAGGAGACGGGGAAATGAGAAAAGCAGCGATCAGCTCGGCCATCCTGCTCGGCCTGACCTGGACGGCGATCTCGCCGGCCGCCGACTTCAACGGAGACGGCTATGACGATATCGCCGTGTTTCGCCCCTCATCCGGCCTCTGGGCGGTACGGGGTTTCTCCAGATTCTATTTCGGTGCCTACGGAGACGTCGCCGCACCCGGCAATTATGCCGGGTCGGCCGCGGCCGAGGCGGCCGTATTCCGCCCCTCCAACGGCCTCTGGGCAATCCGGGGAAAGACCCGGATCTATTTCGGCCGGTATGACGATATACCGATAACCGGGGCGGGGAGTCCGCAATCAGCGATGACCACGGTGGATGTCATGGGGGGCACGTACACGCTCAATCCCCGGTACGCCTGTTACAGTATCGTGAACTGGGCTCTCTCGGATATAGAACTGTCTTTGGAAGACGGTTCCATCCCCGGCCAGATGCTGATCATCACCCTCGGGTCGAGTACGGATCGCACCATCATCGCCGACACCGGGAATGTACGACTCGCCGGTCAATGGGACGGCAAGTCCGGTGACACCATCACCCTGATCTGGGACGGCAGTTCCTGGCTGGAGACATCCCGGTCCGACAATTAGCTCGGAGCGCAACGGGCCAGCCGGGACGGGGCCGGCTCCCCAGCGAGTACAGAGAAACAGCCAGGGGCTGGAACACTCCCGAGTTCTTCCACGCTGGCGCCGCCGGCGCGGCCGCGGTACGTATTCCCCGGGTTTTTCTTGACAAATACCTTCGCCGATACACTATCCTTGTTCAGCGCCGAAGGCGCGCCGCGGCCGTGGTTCATCGGTCGGGAAAATACAACCTATTCACCCCGTCCCGGCCGGGATTTTATCGGAAGCAGAGCGTAGCACTGCGGGAGGAGAAACGAT